>UMIO01047781.1_pt1 | contig 65601 bp, 54 predicted proteins | sample 1965821 | NCBI WGS metagenome assembly UMIO01 (sample SAMEA4836127, study PRJEB28245) | human gut metagenome | biome: gut microbiome; material: fecal sample | place: Denmark | collected 2008
TTTTCCTCTCTGCTGGCTCACTCTTATTTTAGCGTTTATAGACAGCGCCAAATATAAGTACTACTTACGAAAGAACGGCATAAAAGTCATCAGTGCCAGAGAGCCCATCAGTGATGATGCCAGCGGAATTATTTTGGAATCGGTGTTGGAAGGCATGGCAGAATACTATTCTGTGGAACTTGCTGATAAAGTAAACCGGGGCATGAATGTAAACGCTGAGAAGTGCTTGTCTAATGGTGGCACAACTCCTCTTGGGTATCGCATTGAAAACAAACACTATGTTCTTGATGAACAACGAGCCCCCATTGTGCGTGAGATCTTTCAAAAGTACGCCAGTGGCTGGAGCATGAAAAAGATATGCGATGATTTAAACGCACGACAGTTGAAAACCGCCCAGGGAGCCTCTTTCAATAAGAACTCGCTTCACACGATGCTGAAAAACCGCAAATATCTTGGGATCTATATTTACAACGGTATAGAACAACCAGGAGGAATGCCCCAAATCATCGACAAAGAACTTTTTGAGAAAGTACAAGACACGATGAGGGAAAACAAAAAAGCTCCTGCCCGGGCTAGGGCAAAAGCGGAATACATTCTATCAGGAAAATTGTTCTGTGGCTACTGCAAAAATGGAATGGTAGGAATCAGCGCACGCAAAAAGACAAACACGGAATTTCAGATTTACAACTACTATAAATGCAAAACCGCTCTTCATCAAAAGACCTGCAAAAAGAAAACTGTCCGCAAGGAATACATCGAAGATATCGTAATCTCAGAATGCAAAAGAATACTAACCAAGCCCAATATCAAGCGGATTGCTAAAGAAGTAGTAAAGATGGCACAAAGCATGGAAGATAACTCTGAAATCAAACGTCTAGAGTTAAAACTAAAAGAACTAGAGGACAGTAAAGATAATCAGATGGGTAATCTCCGATTGTGTAAAGACAATGCCGTGCGAAACATGATCCTTGAAGATCTTAGCAAACTGGCAGCTGATATCAAAGCAGCTGCTGAACAGCTGGAACGTGAAAAATCCCGTCATTATCTTGTCACAGAAGATCAAGTGATATCTTATCTCTCACAGCTTGTTAAGGGGGATATTTCCAACTTAACATACCGTAGGACCCTCGTCCGTCTGTTCATCAATAAGATCTTTCTTTACGATGACAAGTTGATTATCACTTTTACTACAGGTGATGAAGAAGTTACCATCGAGGACAAACTCTTTGACAGAATCGAGAGTGATTTCTCGGGAGATAACTTTTGTATATCAAATGTTGTGGGTCACCATAGAACCGCGAACCAAAATTGGTTCGCGGTTTTTTTGTTTGAATGGTCAAAAGGCAGGGGGCCTCTTCCCTACCGATCCTCTGCCTTGCCTGAAAACCCGTTACAGAACTCTCTGCAACGGGTTTTTATGATTCTTCTCCTTGAAATTCCGTCATCCACGGCCAATAGCGTTTTGGCATCAGATTTTGCCGGAGCTTATGGTTTTCCCTGCCCTCCACTGCTATGGTTTTGTAAAAGGCTTTCCAAAGGGCCCGCCATTCCTTTTCCCGTTCACTGGGGGGCGGCAGCTCCACCTGATCCGCCTGGAAAAACTTTCTCTCTCCGGTCTCCTTGTGAACAAACCCCATGCCGTGAACCCGATCGAAGATCATGAAGTTTTCACTGGGAAGCCGGTCGCAAAAATGGGGAACCACCAGGGGGAGCACTGCATTTTTGGGGGCAATCTGAGCTGCCAGGAATCCTTGGCATTGGGAAAACCGCAAAAATTCCAAGGTGTGGTGAGCTTCGTTTCGGAGTGCCCTCACTGCATGATTCAAGGTGTGCACCGGTTCCCGGGTAACCCACCGGGTCACCTGAGCCCCGTGCCGGTAACCCATCAGCAAAAACCGCAACAACAGCATCTCCCGATCCTCCAGGCAGGTCAGAAACCCTGCCCGCACCAACCTGTGAGCCTGAGGGGAAATCTTTTCGGAAATGGACCGGTCTACCCGCCGCGCCAGTTCCGGCTGCGTGAGGATCTCCTTGGCTCCGTACAGGGTCTGCTGCTCCTCTTCCTCCCTCCGGATTCCCAAGGGCATCTCCTTGGCCCGAAAGCATTCGAACACGCAGCAGAGAAATCCCGAATAAGTTCCGTCGTAATAGTAGATTAGATTTGTCCTGTAAGGCATTTGATCCGATCCTCCTGACTGGGTGCAAACAGAGAAAGCTGTTCCGAAATTTCCGGCAATCCCTGTGGTGCCTCTCCTCCCGAAATCTGCGTCCGGTGAAAAGGTGTCCCCTCCCGAATGGCCCCAGCAATCACCTGGGAATCATCCGTGGTCAAGGGCGACAGGCTGCGCCCCTGGCAGGTGAGAAAATATCTGGCCCGTTTCAACACCACACCCAGTTTCTTTAAGTCGTCTAAATCCAGCTTTCCATAACGCCTGGCCCAACGGATTCTCCGGGCACTTTTCACCCCGATTCCCGGCACGCGCAAAAGCATCTCGTAAGGGGCCCGGTTTACCTCCACCGGAAACAGCTCCATGTGACGGACCGCCCAATCGCACTTGGGATCCAACAAAGGATCGAAATTGGGAGCCTGGTCATCCAGAATCTCCGACGCGGTGAACCCGTAAAACCGCAGCAGCCAATCCGCCTGGTACAGCCGATGCTCCCGAAGCAAAGGGGGAGGCGTATTCCGAGCCGGCAGATTCCGATGGCTGACCACCGGCATGTAGGCGGAGAAAAACACCCGTTTAAGACCATACCTCCGGTAGAGCCCTTCGGTGAGCCGGAGGATCTGCCTGTCGCTTTCCGGGGTCGCTCCGATAATCATCTGGGTGGATTGGCCTGCCGGCACAAACCGGGGTGCTTTTCGGTACACAGCCAACTCCCTGCCGTTTTCCCGTATCCCATCCCGGATCTGCCCCATGGGAGCCAGGATCTTTTCCTTGCTCTTTTGGGGAGCCAGCAGCTGCAAACTCTGTTGGGAAGGCAATTCAATATTGACGCTCATTCGATCGGCATAAAGACCCAGCCGATGAATCAACTCCGGGGAAGCTCCCGGAATGGCTTTCACATGGATGTATCCTCCAAACCGCTCTTCCTCCCGCAGCCGTCGGAGTACGGCAAGCATTTTTTCACAGGTAGCGTCGGGAGACCCCACCACCGCAGAGCTGAGAAACAACCCTTCGATGTAATTGCGCCGGTAAAATTCCATGGTCAAGGAACAGAGCTCCTCCGGAGAAAAGGTGGCCCGAGGCGTGTCCTGGGACCTGCGGTTGACGCAGTAAGCGCAGTCAAAGGCGCAGTCGTTGCTCAGGAGAACCTTCAGCAGAGAGATACACCGGCCATCCGCTGCAAAGCTGTGACAGATTCCCGCTTTTACGCTGTTGCCCAATCCGCCCTTCCGGCCAGACCGGTCCACCCCGCTGGAGGTACAGGCCACATCGTACTTGGCAGCGTCTGTGAGGATTTCCAACTTTTCCAAAAGGTCCATGGCCCCGTTCTCCTTCCCCAGCCCCGGAGCCTGGAAGAACCTTTTCCGGGGCCTTTTCAAACATGTGTTCGGTACTATTATAGAACATGCGTTCGGAAAGTCAATAGGAAACCCTGAATTTCCAGTTCTTTCTGTGGGAAACCTCCATCTTTTTTCGAAAATGTCAATAAAAGATCCAGCAGATTGTATTCTTGACCCACTCTTCCAGTTCCGGTATACTAATACTTAGAATTTTAACTATTAGAATTCGAATGAATTGGACCCGGGAGGGATCAGGATGGAGTACACCTTCCACTATCTGCTCATGGCAAACCAAGCGATTTTCCACCGGGAAGTCTTGGCCCTGCTCAAGGATACCAAGTTGACCTTGGGTCAGCCCAAGGTGCTGGACTACCTGATGGACCACGACGGCGCCGGACAAAAGGAAATCGCACGGGGATGCCACATTGAACCGGCCTCTCTGACGGTAACCCTCAACGGCATGGAGGAAAAAGGCCTGGTCCGGCGGGAAATTCCCAAGGAAGACCGCCGGTCCAGCCATGTGTTTCTCACCCCTTTGGGACGGGAAATGCTCCAGAAAGTGGAAGAGGCTTTTCTGAAAGCCGAAGCCTCCGCCCTGTCTTCCCTCTCCCCCCAGGAAAGAACCGCTTTCCTGGAAACCTTTGGGAAAATTTATGAAAATTTGAAAGGAGACCTTACACGGTGAAAAAAGTAAAATCTTATGCAGTCTTCCTGGTTGGACTTTTTGTCAATTCTCTGGGTGTCAGTGTGATTACAAAGGCAAATTTGGGAACCTCTCCCATCTCTTCCATTCCCTATGTACTCAGCCTCAGTTATCCCTTCTCCCTGGGTGTTTTCACCGTGGTGTTCAGTGTTTTCCTCATTGTGCTCCAGCTGTTGATCCTGCGGAAGAATTTCAAGCTGGAACATGCCTTGCAAATTCCCATTTCCTTCCTGTTCGGATACTTCATCGACCTGACTATGGCCATGATGGAGGATCTCAATCCCACCGGTTATCCCGCCCAGGTGCTGATGCTCCTGGTAGGCTGTGTGATCCTGGGTGTGGGTGTTTACATGGAAGTGCTGGCAGATGTGGCCATGCTTCCCGGAGAATCCTTTGTCCGGGCTGTCAGCACCACCTGGAAGACGGAATTTGGCGTGACCAAGATTTGCTTCGACGTTTCCATGACGGTGATTGCCGCCGCCCTCTCCCTCTTCTTTGCCCACCAACTCCAGGGCGTCCGGGAGGGCACCGTCATTGCTGCTCTGCTGGTGGGCTTTATCGCCCGGTTGATCGGCCGGAAATTGGCGTTTTTGAAAAAGGCCCTGGCCCTTTCCCCTTCCCAGCAGGAAGCCTAATCTCTGTATAGAAAAAGCCGGCAGACGCAGGTCTGCCGGCTTTCTTATTTTCCCATTAGGGAAACAACTATCAATAATTTTCCGCTTTGATCTGGAAATAGGCCTGAGGATGGGCGCAAACGGGACACACTTCCGGAGCCTTTTTACCGATGACAATGTGGCCGCAGTTGGCGCACTGCCAAATCACGTCCCCATCCCGAGAGAATACCATACCTTCTTCCAGGTTCTTCACCAGCTTCAGATACCGCTCCTCGTGTTCCTTCTCAATCTTGGCAACCCCTTCAAACAGGTCGGCAATTTGATCGAACCCTTCTTCCCGGGCAGTTTTGGCGAATCCCGCATACATGTCGGTCCACTCGTAATTCTCCCCGGCAGCGGCATCTTTCAGGTTGTCGATGGTGTCTCCGATGCCTCCGTGAAGGAGCTTGAACCAAATCTTGGCGTGTTCCTTCTCGTTGTTGGCAGTCTCCTCAAACAGGTTGGCAATCTGCACATACCCGTCCTTCTTTGCCTTGGAGGCATAGTAGGTGTACTTGTTCCGTGCCTGGGATTCCCCGGCGAAAGCGGTCATCAGGTTGGCCTCGGTTTTAGAGCCTTTCAATTCTGGCATGGTCAGTTCCTCCTTCAAGTTGAATTTCACGTCCAGCGGGTCTTTCTGGGCTTAGTATAATCCATGTATTTCCAAAAGTCAAGAATATTTTTAAGAATCATTCTTAAATTTTATATTTTCCTTTTGCCCCACTTCCGGCGCCAAATGTAAATTTATCGTGAAGGCCGGTCTGACCGGTTGAAAAACACCCATTTCATACGGTATACTTAATAGGTAGCATTGAAAGGATGTGTTGACGTTGCTGTTTCAAAAATTCCAGCAATTCATGTACGGTCGGTATGGCGGGGATAAATTCAGCATTTTTCTCTTGGTGCTGGCTGTAGTATTCTCCCTTTTCAGCGGATTATTCTGGCCTCTGTCCCTGGTGGCAGATGTCCTTCTGCTGTACGTTCTGTTTCGCATGTTCTCCCGCAATTACGCTGCCCGGCAAAAGGAGTATTACGCTTTTCTCCGAGTTTGGGGGCCGGTAGAGGATTGGATTCGGTTCCAGTCCCGACGGTTTAAAGAACGGAAAACCTACAAATACTTCCACTGTCCCAACTGTAAGCAACGGCTGCGGGCGCCTCGGGGCAGAGGAAAAATCCAGGTGACCTGCCAAAAGTGCCACAAGGTCTTTACCACCAAAACTTGAGGGTAACCAGAGCTTGTTCGGGAAAAAGGAGGAATGGCCATGCGCTTGCGGGATATCGGCATCAGTTTGCGGGATGAAAAAAAAGTGCTTCGAAACGGCATGATCCTTTTGGGATTTGCCGCGCTCCTGGTACTGATCTTGATGAAAATTGACCAGGTTTGGGGGGCTATTGTCACGGCGGTCTCCACTGTGGCCCCTGTGTTTTACGGCATCGTACTGGCCTATATCCTCAACGTGTTTGTCCACTTCTTTGAGGACATCGCCTTCAAGCCCTTTGAAAAATCCAAGTCCAAGGCTTGGCAGCGGGTACGGCGCCCCTTGGCGGTCACCTTGGCCTATGTGGTGGTAGCCTTGGTGATTGTGTTCATCGCCTGCTTTATCATCCCGGGCCTCATTGAATCCATGGGGGTTTTGGCCGACACCGTCCAGCGAACGGTGCCCACCTATGCAAACAACGCCATTGCTTGGCTCAACCGGTTCGCCATGGAAAATGACCTGACATTTATTCAGGATTTCCTCCGGACCTTCAGCTGGAGTTCCCTGCTGGCCAACGTGGCCCAATTCACCACGGAATTTCTCACCTCTCTGGTCAGTGTTACCTTTAATGTGGCTTCTGGGGTCTTCTCCGCTGTGATGGGATTTATCTTTTCCATCTACATGCTCATCAGTAAGGAAAAGCTGCTGCGGGGGGTAAAATCTGCCCTACTGGCCTTCCTGCCTGAAGCGGTGGCACGGAAAATCGGCCGGATCGGCACCATCACCAACAAGGTGTTTTTCAACTTCATCCGGGGTCAGCTCACCGAATGTGTCATTCTGGGCACCCTGTGCTATGTGGGAATGAGCATCTTCCGGCTGGACTACGCTCTACTGATCTCCTCCGTGGTGGCCCTGGGAGCATTGATCCCCATTTTGGGGGCCTATATTGGGGCCATCGTGGGTGTGATTATTCTGCTGCTGGTCCACCCCTTGGATGCTCTGATCTTCCTGGTCTTCCTGCTGATCCTCCAGCAGGTTGAGGGCAATTTGATCTATCCCCGGGTGGTGGGGTCTTCCATTGGCCTGCCTCCCATCTGGACACTGTTCGCGGTCCTGTTCTGGGGCGGTGTGCTGGGCATTCCCGGCATCCTCTTCGGCACCCCTGCCACGGCGGTCTTTTACCGGCTGTTCCGGAGTTCTGTCCGGTCCCGGCTGCGGAATAAGAACATCAATCCCTGGGATCCCCAATTTCCCGGTACGGAGGAACCTGAGGAGCCTGACTCGCCGGAACAGCAGAAATTGGACGACGTATGATCGTTCTTATCCGGAAAGCACGGTCCTCCTGACCATCCAGACGCAAAATAAAAAAGGGCTGCCTGTGGGCAGCTCTTTTTTGCCTCTGGGAAACCTTTCAGCCTCGCTCCAAAGCGATCACTCCCGTCCGGGCAATTTCCCGGATCCCGTAGGGACGCAGCAGGTCACAAAGGGTTTCACACTTTTCACATTCCCCGGCGTATTTCAAAGTGACCGTAGATTTGGAAACGTCCACCACCTGGGCTTTCATCAACGTGGCAATTTCATTGACCTTGCCCAGGGTCTGGGGATCACAGGCCACTTTCACCAGCAGCAGCTCCGCGCTCACCGCGTCGGACCCCAGAGAACGGACCTTGATCACAGGGATCACCTTGTTCAGCTGCTTTTCCACCTGCTCCAGAATGTGGTCATCCCCCTGGCCCACAATGGTCATCCGGGACATGGTGGGATCCTCGGTAGTGCCCACTGCCAGGCTGTCAATGTTGTATCCCCGCCGGGCAAACAGGGATACCACTTTGGAAAGGACGCCGGGTTGGTTTTCCACCAGCACCGATAAGGTATATTTCATAGGGCTTTCCTTCCTTTCACACCGAGGGAGTTTCCGGATCCACCCGGCACACCAGCACATAGGGGGTGGGAGATTGAAGCATTTCTTCCGCCAGCCGGCGGGCTTCCCGGTTGTTTCGGGCCAAGGCCGCGGGAATTCCGTAGGCCTTACACAGGGCCACAAAGTCCGGATTGCCGTCCATGTGGGTTCCAATGTGCCGCCTGTGGTAGCGGTTGTTCTGGTATTCTCGAACCATACCCAACCGGCGGTTGTCGAACACCACAATCTTTAAGGGCGCATGAGAGGCCACCACCGTGGCCAGCTCGCACAGACTCATCTGGAACGCCCCGTCTCCACACACCGCCAACACCTGGCGCCGGGGCTTGGCCAATTTGGCACCCAACGCAGCCGGCAAAGCGTAGCCCATGGTTCCCAACCCGCCGCTGGTGAGAAATCGTCCCTCCCGCTGGGTGAAATTGATGGCCGCCCAAATCTGCCCCTGACCCGGGTCCGCAGTGAGGATGGCGTCTTCCTCCATCATGGCAGAGAGATCCCGGATAAAGGAGCGGGGTTCCACAAAGTCCTCCCGGTCTTCTCCCCGGGGGATAAATTCTCTCTTATACCGGAGCACACGCTCCACCCATTCCTGGCAGTCCACCGGTTCCACCCGCTCCGCCAGAGCGGCCAGCACGGTTTTTACATCTCCCACAATGGGCACATCCACCCGCATGTTTTTCCCGATCTCCGCCGGGTCAATGTCGATGTGGATCACCTTGGCCTGCTCCGCAATCTGGTTGGGCAATGCAATGGCCCGATCCCCTACCCGGGCACCACACAGGACAATTAAGTCCGCTTCCCCAATGGCCCGGTTGGCGTAACTGCGTCCAAATTTGCCGATCATTCCCAAATACACCGGGCTTCCCATGGGCATGACCCCGATCCCCATCATGGTGGACACGATGGGGATTCCGCTTTTTTCCGCGAAGGCTGTCATTTCCTCCCGGGCCCCCGCAAGCACCACGCCCCCGCCGCAGCAGATCACCGGACGCTTTGCCTGGCGGATGGCTTCCAGGGCCCGTTTTATCTGCATGGGATGGCCTGCCGTTTTAGGCTTATATCCGGGGATCTCCGCCTGTTCCGGATAGTGGAAAGATTCCACCAAGGCTTCCTGCACATCCTCGGGCACGTCGATGAGCACAGGGCCGGGCCGGCCGGTGGAGGCAATGTGAAAAGCCTCCTTGAAAATTCTGGGCAGATCGCTGGGGGATTTGACTAGATAGCTGTGCTTGGTAAAGGACTCGCAGGCACCGGTGATATCCGCCTCCTGAAACACGTCCCGTCCCAGCTGCTCCAAATTCACCTGGCCGGTGATGGCCACCAAGGGGATAGAATCCATGTAGGCGGTGGCAATTCCGGTGATCAGATTGGTGGCCCCGGGGCCCGATGTGGCCACGCAGACTCCCGGTTTCCCAGAGGCGCGGGCATAGCCGCTGGCCATATGGGCAGCATTCTGTTCCGAGCGGACCAACACATGCCGGATGGGAGAATGATACAAGGCATCATAAAAAGGGCAGATGGCAGCCCCCGGATAGCCAAACAGAACCTCTACCCCTTCCGCTTCCAGGCAACGCACCATGATCTCGCCGCCGCTGAGCATACTGTCTCCCCCTCTCAAGCTTCCTCCGACAGGAACACGGCCCCGTCACAGGTCAGGCCCCGTTGTTCCCCGGAATACACATATCCCTCTCCCGAAGGAGCGAGTTCCATTTCCCCGGCGCCGGACGCCCCCGTTCCCTGGGCAGTGTCTCCCGTAGGGGTAAGCACATAGGCGCCGCCGTTTTCCACATACGTTCCGGAAACGGTGGAAGTTCCGTCATAGTAGCAGACGAAAAACTGGAAAGTGCCGTCTTCAAACAAGGTGATTCGCGGCTCGTATCCGGCTTCCGCTCCCGACTCCTCCTGGACCAGGGCCAGGACCTCCGCGGCCCCCGTAGAAGCGCTTTCCTCCTGTTGGGACTCCTGGGGAATCTCCGCGGTCCGAGGTTCCGGCTTCAGCTGAGGCTGAGAGCTTTCCACCTGGGAAGAGGTTTCCACCGCCTGGCTTTCCCCGGCGGAGGAGGTGTCCCCCTGGGTCCCTCCGCAGGCGGTCAGGGTCAAGGCCATGGCCAACCCGCAGCAAAGGGCAAGGATCCGTCGTTTCATAACATGTACCTCCTCATTCAATGGACCGCTGTGCACAGGCGTTCAAGTCCATGCCCGCGGTGTTTCCGGCCAAAAACTCATAGTATCCCTGGGACGCGATCATGGCGGCGTTATCCCCGCACAAAGATTTTTCCGGCAGATACAGGGAGCATCCCCGCTCTTTGGAAATCCGTTCCAGTTCCCGGCGCAGCAGCCGGTTGGCAGAGACGCCCCCTGCTGCAGCCAGCTTCTTCATGCCCGTTTCCTGGGCAGCCCGGAAAAAGTTATCCGTCAGGCAAGTGACCACCGCTTTCCGGTAAGAGGCGCACAAGTCGGGCACACTTACTGTCTCTCCCTTTTGCCGGGCGTTATTTAAAAGATTCAGCACCGCCGTTTTCAACCCGGAGAAGCTGAAATCCAGGGGCGCTCCCTCCACCCGGGGATGGGGCAGCCGGTAGGCGGAATCGTCCCCTTCCTCCGCAATCCGGTCCATCTCTACCCCGCCCGGATAGGGGATTCCCATGGCCCGGGCAGCCTTGTCGAAGGCTTCTCCCGCGGCGTCATCCCGGGTACGGCCCAGGATTTTCAGCCGGGTGTAGTCCTCCACCAGCACAATGTGGGAATGACCTCCCGAAACCACCAGGCATAAAAAAGGAGGTTCCAGGTCCGGGTTGCTCAGGTAGTTGGAGGCGATATGGCCCCGAAGATGGTGGACGGGAATCAAGGGAAGCCCTGTAGAAAGGGCCAGCCCCTTGGCAAAGTTTACTCCTACCAGCAGAGCCCCAATGAGTCCGGGCGCATAGGTGACGGCAATGCCGTCCAGGTCGGCCAGGGTTTTCCCCGCTTGTTCCAGGGCCTCCTGTACCACGCCCACTACCGCCTCGCTGTGACGGCGGGAGGCAATTTCCGGTACCACGCCTCCGTAAATCTTATGTTCCTCTACCTGGGAAGCGATTACGGAAGACAGAATCTTCCGCCCGTCTTCCACCAGGGAAGCCGCGGTCTCGTCACAGGAACTTTCTATCCCCAACAGGATCATCGATCCCCCTCCTTTCCAAAACGGCGCGTCAGAATCAGAGCATCCTCGGTGGGGTCGGTGTAGAAGTTTCGGCGGCGTCCCTCCTCCACAAAGCCCAATCGGGTATAAAGCCGTACTGCCACCTGATTGGAGGGGCGCACTTCCAAGGAGATGAATTCCGAATTCCGCCGCTGGGCTTCCCGGATCAACGCCTCCACAATGGCGGTCCCCACCCCTTTTTTCCGATGGTGGCCAAACACGGCGATATTGTCGATGTAGCATTCCCCGTGGGAACAATGCATTCCTCCGTACCCCAGAATTTTCTCCTCGTCCACCGCCGTGACAAAAAAGGCGTGGGGGTTATTCACCTGGTCTTCGATGGACTTCTGGCTCCAGGGCCGGGAAAAACACAGCTTTTCCAGCTCTGCCAGGATCTCGCAGTGCTCCTTTTGCAATCTGACGATTTTCCTCATGCTGTCCTTCTCGTTTCCTTTCCGTTGTTCTCTCAGGGGTCCCGCTTGCCGGGGAGCCCCTGGTAACAGTCTGTTTTATTATAAACTCCGCGGGGGGAAAACTCAAGGTCACCGTGGAATTTTCTCCCCCAATGCCAGGTTTTCCGCCAAAAAAGCGCCAAACTCCGCCCCGTTTTCCGGGACGTCAGTTCAGCGCTTTTCCGGTCCCATCACGATTGGATGGTTCTGTCAAACACCAGAAGCCTGGTGACGAATTCCTGATAAAAGATTTCCAACTGGCTGGCCAGCTTGTTCCGGCACTGCCGGTAGGCCTCCAAATCCTGCCCGTAGGGGTCAGCTATGTACTTGGGAATGTAGATCTTCGTCTGGGGCACACCGGCCTGTTCCAGAATGTAACCGTGGGTTTTGGACATGGGAAAATAGAGATCCCAAATGGGCAGTTCCTCCCCGGTAATCCGCCGGGCGGTGTGATCCGAAATGTCGATGTCGATCTCCCGGCACACCTTCACCGCGTTTTCCGATACCGGCATTCCATCCACTGCCGAAAGCCCCGCGCTCTGGCAGAGCACCTTGTCTTCCATGCCAATGCGCCGCATCATCCCGCGGAAGATTCCCTCCGCCATGGGACTGCGGCAGGTATTCCCCGTGCAGACGAACAATATTTTCAAAACAGTCCTTCCTTTCTATAGGTCCATCCGGCGCCGGTTTCTCCCGGCTCCCGGCCATTATATTTTTTGATACAGCAGAAAATCAAAGGCAATCTCTGTCTGGAAGCCTCCCCGTTCTTCCAGTCTGGCCACGCCCTCTCTGCCCGTTTTCCAATAGTAGGGGGTCATGGCGAACAAATCTTTCGCCGTTTCTCCGTCCGGCAGACGGATCTCCCCACGCACCGCCTCCCGTTTGAGAAACCGAAACCCCTCATATTGGGTTTCCCGGTAAGGGTTTTCGTAGGGCTCCTGATACAAGATCTCCTTGAGCCCCCAAAGATGCCTGGGTCCCGGAACCGCGTAGAGGAAATATCCTCCCGGCGCCACCGCCCGGGCAAACTCCCCTTCCGCCAGGGGAGAAAATACATCCGTCAAAATCTGCACCTGCCCCGTCCTCAAAGGAATGGAAAAGGAGCTGGCCACTCCAAAGGAAATCCCTTTGTATTTCCCTGCTGCGGCCTTCACCGCCAGCTTGGAAATGTCAAACCCGCACACCCGGGCTTGGGGCAAGGCTTTTGCCAGTGCGCCGGTGTAGTACCCCTCACCGCAGCCGGCGTCACACAGGAAAAGTCCCTCCCCTTCCGGAGATCCCAGCGCTTGTGCACACTCCCCTGCCAACCGGCAGAGGGTTTCCCGGAACAGCCCGTAGTAGCCTCCTTCCAGAAACCGCCGGCGGCTGGCCACCATCTCCTTGGTGTCCCCAGGCAATTTGGAATGCATCTTGTCCGAAGGAAGCAAGTGCACATATCCCTGCCGGGCCACGTCAAAGCTGTGACCTTTCACACACACTGCCGCGTGATCCCGCCGGGACAAGGTCCCTCCGCAGATGGGGCAGCAAAAATCCAACTGTTCTTCCATGGACTCACCCCTTGGCGTCATACCAGGTGCGGCCGGATTCCGCCTCGGCCACCATGGGAACGGACAGGGACACCGCCCCTTCCATCTCCTGGGTCAAAAGCTCTTTTACCCGGTCCCGCTCCTCTTCGGGGCATTCCACAATCAATTCGTCGTGGACCTGGAGAATCAACCGGGCCTTGAGGCCTTCCCGCTCCAGGCGGTCGCTGACACGGATCATGGCAATTTTGATGATGTCCGCCGCAGTGCCCTGGATGGGCATGTTCCGAGCCACCCGCTCCCCAAAAGCCCGCATGTTGAAGTTGGTGCTTTTCAGCTCCGGCAGATAGCGCCGCCGGCCAAATAGGGTTTCCACATAGCCCCGTTCCTTGGCTTCTTCCACCACCTGCTTCATGTAGGCGTCCACTCCCGCATAGTTGCGCAGGTATTCCTTGATATACGCATCGGCTTCCTTCCGGGTGACGCCGATGTCCTTGGAAAGGGAAAAAGCGCCGATTCCGTAGACAATGCCGAAGTTTACCGCTTTTGCCTTGGATCGCATTTCGCTGGTGACCAGCTCCTGGGGCATACCGAACACTCTGGCCGCCGTGGAGGTGTGGATGTCCCGGCCTTCCAGAAAGTCCTCCCGCATGGCCTGGTCATTGGCCACATGGGCCAGCACCCGCAGCTCAATCTGAGAGTAGTCCGCGTCTACCAGGACCCCTTTCTCCGCCGCAAAGAATTTCCGCAGCTCTCGGCCAATGGGGGTGCGCACGGGAATGTTCTGCAGATTGGGCTCCGTGCTGGAAATCCGGCCGGTACGGGTTTCCGTCTGGTTAAAGCTGGAGTGAATCCGCCCGTCGGGACCGATCACCTTCAGCAGGCCGTCACAGTATGTGGACTTCAGCTTGGCCACCGTCCGGTACCGGAGCACCTCATCAACCACCGGATGCAGGTACCGGAGTTCTTCCAGTACATCCGCATTGGTGGACCAGCCGCTTTTTGTCTTTTTCCCGTGAGGCAGGCCCAGCTTGCCGAACAAGGCCTCTCCCAGCTGCTTGGGGGAGTTGATGTTGAACTCGTACCCTACCTGCTGGATGATGGAATCGTGCAGGGATTGCACCTGTTTTTCCAGCTCTTTCCCATAGGCCTCAATGCTGTCCCGATCCACATAGAATCCCACCTGCTCCATCTGGGCCAGCACATAGGACAGAGGGATCTCAATGGTGGAAAGAAGTTCCTCCTGTCCGTTTTCCCGGATGGCTTTGGAAAGAGCTTCCGCCAGAGCCGGCAGAGCCGCCCCTGCATTGAGCTCCGGATCCTCAAAGTCCGGCAAGGCAACCCCGTATTCCGCCGCCAACCGCTCCACGTCGTAACCGGAAGCGGAGGGATTCAGCAAATACCCCGCCAGAGCCGTATCCATCCGGACATTTTCCATTTTGCATCCCAGAGAAAGGGCCTTCCGATGCAAGGGCTTGGCGTCATGGGTGATTTTCCGGATTCTGTCGTTTTGGAAAAACGCCCGCAAAAAAGCCGGGTCCGGCTTAACTCGGTGCAATTCCCCTCCCAGGGAAAATACCAGGTTTTCCAGATCCCCACCCTGCCACTGGGCATAAAAGACAGCCTCCCCTTGGTCTTCCAGCTGGGGCAGCAAGGGCGCTCCGTCCCGGTACTCCCGGACCTGAGGCCGTTGGGCGGAAGGCACATTCCCTTGAGGGGCGGCGCTGCCGTTCAGGCCGTATTTTTCCAATAGAGAGAAAAGTTCCAATTTCACCATGATCCCTGCGGCCTTTTGGGGATCCCCTTCTCCCTTCACATAGTGGGACAGGTCCGTATCAATGGGAGCGTCCCGGCGGATGGTGCCCAGATCGTAGCTTAAGAAAGCGTTGTCCCGGGATTTTTCCAGTTTTGCCTTCACACCGGGCTTGATCTCCAGCTCCTCCAAATGATCGTACAGATACTGGACGCTGCCGTATTTCTGAATCAGGTCTCCCGCCCCTTTGGGACCGATTCCCGCCACTCCTGGGATACAGTCGGACGTGTCTCCCTGAAGGGCTTTCAGATCGATCATCTGACGGGGCGTCACACCGTATTCCTCACGGATCTTCTCCACATCGTACAGGGTCACCTGGGGCTGACCAAATTTGGTGGTGGCCAGGCGCACCGTGGTCTCCGGAGATACCAGCTGCAAACTGTCCCGGTCTCCGGTAGCGATGAGACAGCTGTTTCCGCTACCTTCGCAGGCGGCGGAAAGCGTGCCCAGAATATCGTCTGCCTCCCAGCCTTCGCAGGAGACAATTTGATAGCCCAGGGCCGTGAGCAGGTCCTGGAGCACGGGCAGCTGCTGGGCCAGCTCCGGAGGCATTCCCTTCCGGTTGGCCTTGTAGCCCGCGTAGGCCTTGTGGCGGAAGGTGGGCGCCTTCCGGTCAAAGGCAATGGCCACCCCGTCCGGGGCAGTCTCGTCTAAAAGCTTTTTCAACATGGTGAGAAAGCCGTAGATGCCGTTGGTGTAATCCCCGGACTTGGTGGTGAGCAGCTTGATCCCGTAAAATGCCCGGTTCAAGATGCTGTTGCCGTCCAATACTAAGAGTTTCATCGTTAAGGCATTCCTTTCTCGCTAACAATGGTTTAACGCTTATTCTTCCCCCTGATTGGCCAGGTACACGTCTCGCAACAGTAGATCCAGATCCGCCAAGGTGCACAGCTCCCCGGCCCGGCGGCGAAACTCCGCCGCCCCCCGGATGCCCTTGAGATACCAGCCCACATGCTTTCTGGCCTCCCGCATGCCCCGGTGCTCCCCTTTGAGGGCACAGAGGGCGTCCATGTGGCGTTTGATCACCACAATCCGCTGGGCGATTCCCGGGGGAAACAGGATCCGGCAGGAATCGGTGAGATAGGCGTTGATCTCCCGGAACACCCAGGGATTCCCCAGGGCACCCCGGCCCACCATCACCATGTCGCAGCCGGTGTAGTCCAGCAGCTTGCAGGCAGACTGGGCGTCCACCACGTCCCCATTGCCGATCACCGGAATGGAAACCGCTTCCTTTACCGCCCGGATAATGTCCCAGTCAGCCCTGCCCTGGTACATCTGGTCCCTGGTTCTGCCGTGAACACACACCGCGTCGGCTCCAGCCCGTTCGCACAGCTTGGCCACCTCTACGGCGTTTTTGTGATCCTCATCCCAGCCGGCCCGCATTTTTACGGTGACGGGTAGGTCTGTGTGCTCCTTTACCGCCGCCACAATGGATGCGCAGCGGTCGGGGGTTTTCATCAGGGCACTGCCTGCTCCGTTGCCTGCCACTTTGGGCACCGGGCACCCCATGTTGATGTCGATCCCGTCAGGGCCGAATTCTCCCACCTTTTTGGCGGCCAGCCCAAAGTCGAAGGGATCGCTGCCAAAGAGCTGGAGAAATACGGGGGGCTGGTCCCCGGAAGTGTCTGCCAGCTGGGCAGTCTTCTGATAGTTGTACTGAATGGCTCGGGCGCTGACCATCTCGGTGACCGTGTAGGCCGCCCCAAACTCCCTGCAGAGTCTGCGGTAAGCGCCGTCGGTGACACCGGCCATGGGGGCCAGGGCCGCCCGGCCTTGAATTTCAATGTTGCCGATCTTCATAAACTGTTCCTTTTCTGGTTGAATCTTCGGGACGGAAAACACCCCAACGCGCTTTCCCTCTCGTTTTATTTTAATACTTTTGAAAACACCATTTGTGACGATTCCGAAAACTTTAATCCCGCTTCCCGGGTGTAATCCTGTTCCTCAATGGTGAGCCCATAGGAGGGCAGGAATTCCTCCATGAAGTAGTCCGCTTCCGGCAGAGCCATGTCCTTGATGGATTGGGTGATGGTCTGTTCCGCCTGGGAAAAATCCCGGTTGCCGCTGCGCCGTTCCTCCACGCATTTGATCACCGCGGAAATCCGGTCTGCCGCCTTCACCAAGGGCTTGAGTTCCTGGTCTTTCTCTCCGCTCATGGTCATGATAGCCCGGTATTCCCCTCGAAGGTCCTCCGGCAGCATGGATACCAGGTGCTCCACCGCCAGATCCTCCACCTCTGCGTAAGCCTTGCGGATTTCCTCGGAATGGTATTTCACCGGGGTGGGCATGTCCCCGGTGATGATCTCCGAGGCGTCGTGGAGCACCGCCAGCATGGCTGCCCGCTCCGGATCCAGGTTCTTCCCAAATTTCTGATTGCCGATGGTAGCCAGAGCGTGGGCCACCAGGGCCACCTCCAGGCTGTGCTCACAGATGTTCTCGCTGCGGGTGTTGCGCATCAGTCCCCAACGGTTGATGTATTTCATCCGGGATAACATGGCGAAAAAGTGATACATTCCGCTCCCCCCATGGTTTTCATTTGCCGCCCCATTGGGGCGCCTTATTATTATACAATATTTTTCCCCATTTGGGTAGGGAATGTCCCCAGCTTTTCTTTGTCCAAAAGCCTTTTACCGGTTCCGTTTCTATGGTATAATGTCTGGAAAGGGACATGACGTCCTGTGCTTTGCTTTGCCTGGGGGTCCCATTTCCCCGTTTTCCCTTTGAAATACGATCAGGAGGTATACGCTCTTATGGCAAATGGCAATGATACTAAAAAGAGCTGGCGGAACAATTATTTCCTCAAAGCCTTTTTCCTGGGACTGGGCCTGTCTTTTCTGGTCTTTCTCCCCTTTATGGTGGTAGATGGAGGACGGTTTCTCTTCTATGGGGACTTCAATGTGCAGCAGGTCCCCTTCTACCGGTTGGCCCACGATGCGGTTCGCTCCGGCAACCTGGGATGGAGCCATCTCACGGATTTGGGGGCCAATTTTGTGGGCTCCTACAGTTTCTATCTGCTGGGAAGTCCCTTCTTCTGGCTGACCATTCCCTTTCCCTCGGAATGGGTCCAGTTTTTGATGGGCCCCCTGCTGATTCTGAAATTTGCCTGTGCCACCCTTACGGGGTACATCTACATTCACCGGTATACCAAGTCCCCGGACACCGCCCTCATCGGCGCGGTGCTCTATGCCTTTTCCGGATTTTCCATTTACAACATCTTCTTCAACCATTTTCACGAGGCCATTGTCTTTTTCCCCCTGCTTCTGGCAGCCCTGGATGAGTACATGGCCACCCGCCGCAGAGGGCTCTTCGCGCTGGCGGTCTGTGTCTGCTGCGTAGTCAATTACTACTTCTTTGTAGGACAGGTCACCTTTACCCTGATCTACTTCTTCCTGCGGCTGATCTGCAAGAGCTGGCGCATCTCCTGGAAAGATTTTCTCCTGCTGGCTCTGGAAGCCGTGCTGGGACTTGGCCTCTCCTGCGTGCTGCTGGTGCCCTCCGTACTGGCGGTAGTACAGAATTACCGGACCTCCAACTATATCAATGGCTGGAACGCCGTCCTCTACAACCAGGTCCAGCGGTACCTCCACATTCTGGAGTGCTTCTTCTTCCCTCCGGATCTGCCCGCCCGGCCCAACTTCACGCCGGATTCCGGGTCCAAATGGGCCTCTCTGGGGGCTTGGCTGCCCCTCTTCGGCATGACCGGTGTCATCGGCTGGCTCCAGCTCCACCGGAAGCACTGGCTGAAAAAGTTCCTGTGGATCCTGTTCCTCATGGCGTTGGTGCCTTTCCTCAACTCCGCCTTTCAGATGTTCAATTCCGCCTTCTACGCCCGGTGGTACTATATGCTCACCCTGATGATGGCCCTGGCCACGGTGATGGCTCTGGAAAACGAGCGGGTCAACTGGAAGCGCTCCATCACCTGGACCACCGTCATCACCCTGGGCATTGCCCTGGTGGTGGGACTGATGCCCACCATAGAAACTGTGGATGGAGAGAAATCTCTCTCCTTTGGTCTGGAAGATTATCCCACCCGGCTGTGGACCTATGTGGCCATTTCCCTGGTTTCCCTGGGAGCTCTTGTGTACCTGTTCTGCTTCTGCCGCAAGAGCCGGAAAATCTTTTTCCGGTCCACGCTGGTGGGGCTTTCCCTGATTTCCGTATTCTATTCCATTTACTTTATTGGCCTGGGAAAAACCCAGTCCGAGTACACCTGGGACCACTTGATTCCCTACTCCCTCAACGGGGGCAAAGATGTGGATCTGCCTGACCTGCAAAGCTGCCGTTCGGACTTCTACGAATCTCTGGACAACTCCGCCATGTTCTGGGAGATCCCTTCCATCCAGGCCTTTCACAGCATCGTGCCTGGATCCGTCATGGAGTTTTACGATTCCATTGGCGTTCCCCGGGATGTGGCGTCCCGTCCTACTACCGAGCATTACGCCCTGCGGGCTTTGACTTCCGTCCACTGGCTCTTTGACGACGACCACGACGACAAGTATTTTGCCGGGGAAGACGCCTCCGATCCCGCCATGCCCGGCTGGGCCTACTACGGCAATGCCAACGGCTTTGACATCTGGGAAAACCAGTACTACATTCCCATGGGCTTTTCTTACGACTACTATATCACCCGCAGCGAATATGAAGCTCTGGGACAGGGCAGCGAAGATGCCATGGGTGATCGGGAGCTGGCACTGCTCCGGGCCGTGGTTCTGGAAGACGACCGGGTAGACGCCTATAAGGATGTTTTGCAGCATCTTCCCGAGGAAATGCGGGAGTTCGACGAGGAAACCTATTACCGGGACTGCACCAACCGGGCCGCCACCGCCTGCTCCACCTTCCAGTACACCAATTCCGGCTTTACCGCGGAAGTGGACACGGAGACTTCCCGGCTGGTCTTCTTCAGCGTTCCCTATGAATCCGGATGGTCCGCCACCGTCAACGGGGAGTCGGTTCCCATTGAACGGGTCAACGTGGGCTTTATGGCGGTGAAGGTCCCTGCCGGGGAAGGGGTCATCATCGAATTCACCTACCACACTCCCGGCCTGCTGCTGGGCTTCGGGATCACCTTGATCTCTCTGGCCTTGCTGGTGGCCTATCTGATGTTGGTGAACCGGCTACGGAAAAAGCCCGCCACTGTTAAAAATCCCGGACTGCTCCGGTTGGGCAGCTTTTCCCAGTACGCCAAATCCCGCCACACCTCCTTCCGCCGCCCCGGCGCCCTGGCCCTGCATGTAAAAGGAGAAGCCGCCGTGCCGGAAGAAGATGCCTCCCAGGAACTTCCTCCTCCGGAGGAGACTCCCCCTTCCCAGGAGAAGACACCTGCCGCTCAGGAAACTCCCTCTGAGGAGACGGGGAAGGTTGCACCTGCCCCCAAAGAATCGGAACAAACAGGAGAAAAGCACTCAAAATAAAAGGAGAACCTTTATGGAACCTACCGTATATTTTGTCATTCCTTGTTACAACGAAGAAGCCGTCCTTCCCGAAACCGTCCGCCGATTGACAGAGAAACTCCAGTCCATGCGCAAGGCTTCCCTCATTGGGGAAAACAGCCGAATGCTGCTGGTGGATGACGGCAGCAAAGATAAAACCTGGCAGTTGATTTCTCAATTTCACGGGAAAAATCCCTGGGTAGAGGGGGTCAAGCTGGCCCACAACCGAGGCCATCAAAACGCCCTGCTCTGCGGCCTGATGACCGCCATGCCCCGGTGTGACTGCGCCATCAGCATGGACGCAGACTTGCAGGATGACATTGACGCTCTGGACCAATTTGTGACAAAATTCCGGGAAGGGTGCGACGTGGTATACGGTGTGCGCAACAAACGGGACACGGATACCTGGTTCAAGCGCACCACCGCCGAAGGCTTCTACAAAGTGATGAAACTGTTGGGGGTTGACGTGGTCTTCAACCATGCGGATTACCGGCTCATGAGCCGCCGAGCCCTGGAAGGACTTTCCGAGTACCGGGAGGTCAATCTGTTCCTTCGGGGAATTGTGCCCCTGATCGGCTACCGCAGCGACTATGTGTACTATGACCGCCATGAACGGTTTGCCGGGGAAAGCAAATATCCTCTGAAAAAGATGCTTTCCTTCGCCCTGGACGGCATCACCAGCTTCAGCGTCAAACCTTTGAAGCTCATTTCCAATCTGGGAATTCTCATCTCTCTGCTGAGCATCCTCGGTTTGGTCTACGCCCTGATCTCTTATTTTGCCGGATGGGCTGTATCCGGATGGACTGCCATCGTGTGCTCCATTTGGCTGCTGGGCGGTTTGCAGATGCTCTGTCTGGGAGTTGTGGGGGGCTATATCGGCAAGATCTACAGCGAAGTGAAGGCCCGGCCCCGGTACCGGGTGGAAACCTTTCTGGAACAGAAAAAAGAGCAGAAATAATTTCCGCTCTTCCAAAAGGACCCGTTGCAGGAGAATCCCTCTTGCAGCGGGTCTTGATTTTTTCAGCAAAAAGCCTCGACCCCCAGATAGGAGATCGAGGCTTCTTTCACGTTTGCAAAGACTTACAGCCGCAGCAAGGGCACCGTCTTCCGGCACTCTTCAATGGCTTCCGTCTCAGGCAGAGCGGGGATTGCGCCTGTCTTGGTGGCGCACACGGCTCCCGCTGCGTTGGCAAAGTCCACAAAGTCCGCCAGCTCTTCCTGGGAAAGCTGGGCGGGCCGCTTGCCGGACAGGACAATCTTGGCCAGCAATGCCCCGAAAAAGCTGTCTCCGGAACCGGTGGTATCCTTCACATGGGTGTCGTAGGTGTTCTTTTCCAGGGTGTTTCCCGGCGTGTAAGCACGGCAGCCCTTGGGTCCCATGGTGACCACCACCAGGGATACCCCCTGCTCCAGCAACGCCCAGGCACCTTCTTCCACGGAATCTTTTCCGGTGAGCAGGGCCAGCTCCTCATCGGACACCTTCATGATATCCGCCTTGGGAATCAGGCTCTTCATCCGGGCAACGCCTTCCTCTTCCCGGCCCTTCCACAGGGGCGGCCGCCAGTTGGGATCGTATGCAGTGATCTTCCCTTGCTTCCGGGCATAGTCCACCAACTGCTCCACCGCGGAACGGGAAGGTTCAGCGGTCATCAGCAAGGAGCCAAAACACAACAGCTTGCAATTGTCCAGCAGGGAAAGATCCGTGCCTTCAAAAGAAAGCCGGGTATCCGCGCCGGGATTCCGATAAAAGCTGAAATCACGATCTCCCTGGTCGTTCAGCTGCACAAAAGCCAAGGTGGTGGCATAGTCCGGATCCTGGCTCAGGCCCTGGGTTTCCACACCGCAGTCCTTTAAAGTGGAAACCAGAAAATCTCCGAACATGTCCTTGCCAACCCGGCCCAAAAAGCCCGCGCTGACTCCGGCACGCTTGGCCTGGACCGCCACATTGGCAGGCGCTCCTCCCGGATTCCGGGCAAAAAGCAGCCGGCCATCCTCTGTCTGCCCCACTGGGGTAAAATCGATCAAAAGCTCTCCCATGGATAAAATGTCCGCCATGTTCCAACCGCCTTTCGAAATAAAACTTCTCTTCTATCATCATACCTTGTTCCGGCTCCTTTGTAAACGGGAAATTTCCGTTTTTCTCCCAAAAGATGCCTTCATTCCATCAAAAAACGGCCCGGATTTCTCCGCGCCGTTTGCAAGGTCCCTCTTATTTTTTGGTCCCGGTCTTGCCGGCAGGCTTCTTGGAAGCGGGCTCGGCCTTGGTCAGGGTTTTGGGAGTTTCCTCTTTCTTGGTCATACCCTTGGGAGATTCCTCTTTTTTGGTCATGACTTTGGTGGTCTCTTCCTGCTTGGCAATGGTCTTGGCAGGCTCGGCCTTGATGGCCTTTTCCACCACAGACTTCTCAGCAGCCTTCTCTTCCACCTTCTTGGCAGCGCACTTGGCGGGCTGCTTCTCAGGGGCGGCCTCAGTCTTCTCTTCGGCTTTGACGGTCTTCTTGGAAGCGGTCTTCCGAACGGTCTTGGTGGCAGCCTTGGGGGCGGTGGACACAAACTTCCACTGCTGGCCTTCGCCATCTACGTCTTCCCAAATCTGGGCGGGAGCGCCGTCTTCGTCGCTCATGTCCACAATGTCCAGGGCCTTGCCGGCCATCACGTTGACAATCTTCTTATAGGTGGCGGTTACGGTGACCAACTTCCAAAGCTGGCTGTCTCCATCCACGTCTTCCCAGGTCTGAGCCCAGGTGCCGTTGGCGGTACCGTTGGCCATCACGTCCAACACCTTGCCGGAAGCCTTGTTGAAGAGCTTTACGTTTTCACCCACTTCAACGGCAGACCAGGTCTGCGCGTCACTCTTTACAGGCTCGGCCTGCTCCACCACCAGGCCGTTGTCCAGCCCGGTTGCCTGCAAAGCCTTGCCGCTTCTGCGGTTCACAATCATGAATTCCGCTACCTTTTTTCCAGCCATTTGTAGAAACTTCCTTTCCTGTCTATGTAAAAAATAGAATGTGCGATTTGCTTGTTATGTGCATTATAATCTTTTCCAACATTTCTGTCAAATCCACCAAAACCGCGAAATCCCTGGATTTTTCCCGATTCCCCGGCTTTTCCCGGGTGCTTTTTGGCTATATTTGGGAAGGACCTTTTCCCACAACCTTGCGAAATTGTGGAAAAGCGGAAATTTTCCGCTTTTTCTGCCCCGGGAGCGCTTGGAATGCACAGACACATGGTGTATACTGAAAGCAGTGATTTTCGCCAAAAAAGGAGGGAACTCCCCTTGTCTCAAAAACGAAACAATCCCCGGCCTCCGGCTCCTCGCCGCCGTCCGGTGGAACGGTTCCACCCAGACCCTCAGCTGGGATTGTCCCAAGAACAGGTCCGCCTGCGCATGAGTCAGAATCTCCACAACGGCAACACCGGCATCAAAACCAAAAGTGAAGGCCAGATCATCCGGGAAAATGTCTTTACCTTCTTCAATATTCTCAACTTTGCCCTGGCTGCCGCCGTGATCTTGGTGGGTTCTTTCCGCAGCGCCTTGTTTATGGGCGTGATCTTTTCCAATATCTTCATCGGCTCCTTCCAGAGCATTCGGGCCAAACGGACTTTGGACAAGCTTTCCATTGTTTCCGCTCCCAAGGCCACCGTGCTCCGGGAAGGGAAAAAATGTGAAATTCCTGTGGAAGAGGTGGTGCTGGACGACATTCTTCTGTTGTCCTCCGGCAATCAAATCTGTTCCGACGCTGTCGTGGCTGCCGGGGAATGTGAAGTCAATGAATCTCTGATCACCGGGGAATCGGACCCAGTTCTGAAGCTTCCCGGAGATTCCCTGCTCTCCGGCAGTTTTGTGGTCAGCGGCACCTGCCAGGCCCAAGTGGAACATGTAGGCGCCGACAACTACGCCACCAAAATTGCCGGTGACGCCAAGTACATCAAAAAGCGCAATTCCGAGATCATGGACTCCATCGACTTCATCGTGAAGATTGTGGGCTTCGGCATTTTGCCCATCGGCGCCCTGCTGTTCTGGAAACAGTACTTCGTCCTCTCGGACACCCTCCAGGCCTCTGTAGTCAGCACTGCTGCCGCCATGGTGGGTATGATCCCCGAAGGCTTGGTGCTGCTCATCAGCGTCTGCTTTGCCGTCAGCGTGGTAAAGCTCTCCGCCCACAAAACTCTGGTCCGGGACCTCTACTGCGTGGAAACTCTGGCCCGAGTGGATACCCTTTGCCTGGACAAAACCGGGACCATCACCGAAGGCACCATGCAGGTGGACGAGCTGGTGCCCTTCCCCGGCGTTTCCCCCGAGGACATGAAAGGTCCCCTAAACGCCTTGGTCACCAACTTGCAGGACACCAACCCCACCTTCCAGGCCATCCACGATTATTTCCCGGAACCCAGCCCCTGGAAAGCCTCTCACTTGGTACCCTTCTCCTCTGCCCGTAAATGGAGCGGCGCCTTTTTCCCCGGCCGGGGATCCTATGTGATGGGCGCCGGGGAATTTATCCTGGGCCAGGGATTTGATCAGATCCGGCAGCAGGTGGAATCCTACTCCAAACAGGGCCAACGGGTGCTGCTGCTGGTCCGGAGTAAGGAAGAATTTCTGGACAAGGAACTGCCTGGCCATTTAGAGCTGCTGGGCCTGGTACTTCTCAGCGACAAAATCCGCCGGGAAGCTCCCCGAACCCTCCGGTACTTCGCCGATCAGGGCGTGGATTTGAAGGTCATTTCCGGCGACAACGCTGTGACGGTGGCCAATATTGCCCGGAAAGCAGGTCTGGAACACGCCGACCGGTATGTGGACGCCACCACCCTTCACACGGAGGAGGACATCCGCCGGGCAGTCAGTGAATATTCCGTGTTTGGCCGGGTAACCCCCCAGCAGAAGCTCAGCTTTGTGAAGGCTCTAAAAGCCCAGGGTCACACAGTGGCTATGACCGGCGACGGTGTCAACGACGTGCTGGCTCTGAAGGAGGCAGACTGCTCTATCGCCATGGCCTCTGGCAGCGATGCCGCCCGTGCAGTTTCCAGTCTGGTCCTTCTGGACTCCAACTTCGCCTCCATGCCCCTGGTGGTTCAGGAAGGACGCCGGTCCATCAACAACCTGCAGCGGTCCAGCGCCCTGTTTTTGGCCAAGACCATCTTCTCCGCCCTGATTGCCGTGCTGTTTATCTTTATCAACTATACATATCCCTTCCAGCCGGTGCAGCAGACTTTGATCTCCACCCTGACCATTGGCACTCCATCCTTTATCCTGGCCCTGGAACCCAACAAGGACCGGCTGCGGGGAAAGTTTATTTTGAACGTGATCCGCCAGTGTATTCCTGCTTCCCTGACCATGGCGGCCAACATTGTACTGCTATGCGCCCTCAGTGAGCCTCTGGGTCTCTCTAACGGGGAGATGTCCACCCTGGCTGTGGTTCTCACCGCCGCCACCGGATTCATCATGCTCTTTAAAGTGAGCACTCCCTTCAACGGCCTGCGGGGCGCCCTGTTCGGGGTGCTGCTCTCCGCGTTTTTGGCGGCGTTGATTTTCCTGGGAGATTTCTTCGTGCTCACCAACCTGACTATGCCCATGCTGATTGCCCTGGCCCCCATGCTGCTGTTCGCCATTGTGCTGATGCTGGTGCTCCTCCATCTGGTGGACCATGTGATCGCAAATTCTCAAAGCCCGGTGTATCCCCTTAAACACAAACTGTTTCAAAGGGGGAAAAAGCTGCCTTTAGGCCGCCACGCAAACCGGTAACCACTTCTAGCAAGCTCTTTTCACCTGCCAAAGAATCCCCCTTCCTTTTCTAAAAAACCGTCCTATTTTCCGAACATTCTAGTGTTCTATGTTTCCAGACTTAGGAGGTGCTGCGCCATGCTCCGCAAAGCTTTCTCGTTCCTACTGGCAGCAGTTCTGGGAGCTGCCCTTGGCGTGGGAGGATTGTTGCTGTGGCAGCGGGAAAACCCGGTGGATTCCGGCTTATCTTCCGGCCAAAATCCCAGTCCAAGCCCCAGCTCCGCCCCGTCAGAGGAGTTTATGGACAAGCTGGGCTTGATTCGGGAGCAGGATGTGGAGGAGCTTGTGAGAAGCGGGGCCAGTACACTGGCGTGGCGGGAATTTCCCCATTTCCTGCGGACAGGGGCAAGCGGCCTTCTCAGCAATCTGTCCTTTCCCACTGTGGTTGAAGGAGAATTGTGCACGGTAGAAGTCTTTTGCGAAGATCTGGCATATGGCCGTCCAGACCTGGTAATGCTTTTGTCCCAGGAGGGAGAAACTCTCAAGGAATACACCTCTCCGGAACATCCTGCTTACGTTCCTTACACTGTCACCTATGAAGATAAGGCCTATGAGGAAGCAGGCTTCCCGCCGGAGGAGGCGCCATAACTCCCACAACACTCCATGCCCCATTCATTTGGACATATCCGGTGGGTACAATCTCCCGGGGGACAAATTGGCTCCCGCCAGTGAGGATTCTCTTCCCCCGGGAAAGTCATTTCTGAAAGTCAAAAAGGCTCCCGGTAAAACTACCGGGAGCCTTTTGCATTTTCCTTTTTATAGCACGCAATACTGATCCATATAGCCTTCCATGGCTTTGATCAGTTCAGGGTCGGTGCCATTGGCCTTCAAGTACTCGTGGATATCCACCACGGTGACAATGGGATGAACCTTCACACCGAATTCCTCTTCCACTTCCATAATGGCGGTTTTGCCGGGAGTATGGCCCACCTCACAGCGATCCACGCTGATGAACATATGGGGTACTTTCACATCGGCACATGCTTTCAGAATGGGCATGGTCTCACGAACTGCGGTGCCGGCGGTGATCACGTCCTCAATGATGATGATGCGGTCTCCATCCTGGGGAGCATACCCTACGGTGCCGCCCCCTTCTCCGTGGTCCTTCACTTCCTTACGGTTGAAGAAATAGGGCCGGTCAATGCCGTGGTCCCGATACAGGGCAATGGCACAGGCAGTGGCCAGGGGAATCCCCTTGTAAGCCGGGCCAAACATGGCCTCAAACTGATCCCCCACCGTTTCCTTTACCAGGGCGGCATAGTAGCTTCCCAGCCGGGCCAACTGAGCACCGGTCTTGTAATTGCCGGTGTTTACAAAGTATTGGGTGTTCCGGCCGCTTTTGGTTACAAAATTGCCGAACCGCAGCACCTGGGCAGAGAGCATAAACTCGATAAATTCCTTCTTCTTTTCCGTGAGCATCCTGGCTTCATCCTTTCCCCCACCTTCGGTGGGCACACCTGCGGTGGGCATGTCACGCAGGCGGCTTTTTTGCCGCCCGCGTTCTCCATTTCCCGGAAACCCCACCTTGGGTTTTCCCGCGGTGGGCACTTCCCACACCGATGGTTTTTCTGGGGTCATTATAGCACAGTTCTGCCTGAGGCGCAACGGAAACCTGGTTTATTGACCAGAGGCTCCGTAGTTGGCCAACACCCGGGCGCTGGGATCGTCCACATCGCAGCCTTCCCAATCCTTGTTGGGCATCCAGAAGCCCACCACCATCGGCGCTTGGCCAGGATAATATTTCTCAAAGATCTCTCGGTACAGCAGGGACTCCTTGGTAAAGGGCCGGGCAAAATCGTACCGCTGGGCCTTGCTCCGGAACTCCTCGTCGGTGTAGTGTTCCTGGGCATACTCCTTCAAATAGTCCACCATGGAATGACCCACCGCGTCGGAAAAAGCGGCCTTCTCCCGGTACAGAATGGACAGAGGCAGATAATCCCCTTCAAAGGCCCGGCGCAACAGATATTTTCCCTTGCCATACCGGTTGATTTTCTTCTCCGGGTCAATGCTCATCACATACTGGACAAAATCCAGATCCCCAAAGGGAACCCGTGCTTCCATGGAGTTTGCGCTGATGCACCGGTCTGCCCGGAGCACGTCGTACATGTGCAGCTCCCGCACCCGCTTCTCCGATTCCTCCTGAAAGGCCTGAGCGCTGGGAGCATAGTCGGTATATTTGTAGCCAAAGAGCTCATCGGAAATTTCCCCGGTAAGCAATACCCGCACATCCGTCTGCTGATGGATAGCCTTGCACAGCAGGTACATGCCCATGCTGGCCCGGATGGTGGTGATGTCATAGGTGCCCAGTACCCGGATCACCTCTTCCAGAGAGGACAGCACCGTCTCCTGGTCGATGATCACTTCCGTGTGGTCGCTGCCAATATAGTCGGCCACTTCTCGGGCGTATTTCAGGTCGATGGCGTCCCCTTCCATGCCGATGGCAAAGGTGCGGATGGGGGTCTGGCAGCCTGCCTGTTTCAACAGCTTGGAGGCCACGGAACACACCAGGGAACTGTCCAACCCTCCAGAAAGTAAGAATCCCAGAGGGGCGTCCGCGTCCAGACGCTTCCGGATTCCTGCCACCAGCTTGTCGTGGATGTTCTGGCAGATTTCATCCAAGCTGTCCTCCCGGTACTCTTTTACCGCCGCCGGATCGTGGTAGCACACCAGCTGTTCACCGTCCCAGTAGTGGCCGGGCGGGAAGGGCCGGATTTCCTTGCAGAGGCCTACCAGGTTTTTGGGCTCGCTGGCAAAGATCTTTTTCCCCGAAACACTTTCCCCCCAGTACAGAGGACGGATACCAATAGGGTCCCGGGCCGCAATGAACCGGTCTTTGCTTCCGTCATAGAGGATCAGGGCAAACTCCGCGTCCAGCATCTGGAACATGGAGAGACCATACTCCCGATACAGAGGCAGCAAGATCTCACAGTCGGAACCGCTGTGGAACACATACCCCTTCTCTTCCAAGGCCGCCTTCAAGGGACGGAAGCCGTACAGCTCCCCGTTGCACACCACCGCGTCACGTCCCAGGGTAAAGGGCTGCATGCCGCTTTCCTCCAAACCCATAATCGCAAGCCGGTGGAACATCAACGTGCCGGAAGGAGTCTCCATAATCCGGGACTGGTCCGGACCCCGGGACCGGGTTTTTTCAAACCCCACGAGCAGCTCTTTCATCGGCAAATCTTTTCCCGTATAACCCATAATGGAACACATAAAAAAACACCTCCGAATGTGATCGCCTTGGAGAAACCCCCAAGAACAAAAAACGCAGCGAATCCTAAAATTTTAGGACGAATCGCTGCCACATTCGCGGTGCCACCTAATTTACCGTTTCCGGTCACCTTTGTCCGCTTCCATCAAAGCGGGGACGGCTGTAACGCGCCGCCACGCGTCTCTCCTACTGAGCTTTCGCCTTTGGGTTCGAGGCTCAGGAGTGTTCTTCACGCGGCGCCACACTTGCGGGGTTCCCACTGCCTCCCGCTCACTGAAAGGGGCTTCCACGTTACTTTTCTCCTTCAACGCCATGCAATATTTTCTTGTCGATGCTTTATTTTATACCACAGGTTTCCGGTTTAGTCAAGGGGTTTTCGAAAAATTTTGCAATTTCTTAAAATGAATCCTGCAAATTCTCGGGAATCATTGCATCCCTTTCCCTTTTTTGATAAGATACTCCCAGAAACCCTTTCTCCCTTTGCAAACCGGACGGGCCCTGGACAGGGCGGCAAAGGAAGGCAACCTAAGGAGGAACCCTATATGGAATTTCGCAAACTGAAAAGCGGTACCGACATCCGCGGCGTGGCCGTGGAAGGGGTGCCCGGAGAACCGGTCAACCTTACCGATCCGGTCATCGAAGCCATCGCGGCTGCCTTTTTGGTATGGTGCAACCGCCATCTGAATAAGGAGGCCCAGGGCCTTCGGGTAGCTGTAGGCCATGACTCCCGGATTTCCGCAGACCGAATCAGCGCCGCGTTGCAGCGGGTCTTTCTCCGGTATGGCTGTCAGGTGCTGGACTGCGGCCTTGCCTCCACTCCCTCCATGTTCTGGGCCACCCTGGATCTGCCCTGCGACTGCTCGGTACAGATCACGGCCAGCCACCATCCCTACCATCGGAATGGTTTGAAGTTCTTTACCCCCCAGGGAGGTCTGGACGCCCCGGATATCACGGAAATTTTGGAGGACGCCCAACAGGGGCTCCATCCCCAACAGGAAGCTCTCGGCTCCCGGCAGGACTGCGCCTATATGAAGGATTATGCCAAGCGCCTGCGGGAAACCATCCAGCAGGGAGTGAATGCGCCGGACTATGAGTACCCCTTAAAAGGCTATCACATTGTGGTGGATGCAGGCAATGGTGCCGGCGGCTTCTACGCTACCGAGGTGTTGGCTCCTCTGGGAGCGGATATCTCCGGCAGCCAATTTTTGGAGCCGGACGGCCGGTTCCCCAATCACATTCCCAATCCGGAAAATCAGGAGGCTATGGACTCCGTGTGCCAGGCCGTGAAAAATGCCCATGCGGACTTGGGCGTCATCTTTGACACCGACGTAGACCGGGGCGGCGCCGTGGACCGGGAAGGCCGGGAGATCAACCGAAACCGGCTGGTGGCTCTGGCCTCCGCCATCGCCCTGGAAGGCAACCCCGGCGGCACGGTGGTCACCGACTCCATCACCTCTGACGGTTTGAAGGAATATCTGGAAACCACCTTGGGAGGAAAACATCATCGATTTAAGCGGGGATACAAAAACGTCATCAATGAGGCTCTGCGGCTTAACGCCCAGGGAATCAACTGCCCTCTGGCCATCGAAACCAGCGGCCACGCGGCTATGCGGGAAAACCATTTCCTGGATGACGGTGCTTATCTGGTAACGAAAATTCTCATCAAAATGGCCTCTTTGGGCCGGGAAGGCAAGGACCTGGAAGACCTGCTGGCTCCCTTGCGGGAACCGGTGGAGGCCGCGGAGGTGCGCCTGCCCATTACCGATCCCGAGTTTCGGGCCCGTGGGGAAGCCCTCATCGCCCAGCTGGAAGCCTATGCCCGGGAACAGGGCTGGCAGATTGCCCCGGACAACCGGGAAGGCCTGCGGGTTTCCTTCCCCAAGGGAGAAGGGGAAGGCTGGTTCCTGCTTCGGCTTTCCGTCCATGACCCCATTCTGCCCATCAACTTCGAAAGCGACGCCCAGGGAGGCAACAAGCTCATTGCCCAAAAGCTTCTGGCATTTCTGGAAGCCCACCGGGAAGGCATCGATATCACTCCCTTGGAACAATTTTAAGGGATTCTCCCTTTCATAAAAAACCGTGCCAGAGGCTGACTGCCTGGGGCACGGTTTTTTGTGGTTTAACGGGTGGTAAGCTGCAATACATGGCAGATCCCCGGGATGGACTGGCCTTGCTGCTGGGAAGTGGGAGACATGAGAGCTCCGGTGGCGCAAAAAAGAATGTTTCCCAGTTCTCCTTGCTCCATCCGGTTCAAAAGATGGCCGCAAAGTACCGACGCCGAGCAGCCGCATCCGGAACCTCCTGCATGAACGTCCTGACGCTCCAGGTCGTAAAGAAGCATGCCGCAGTCCTGATGCACCGGCTGCAGATCAATGCCATTGTCTTCCAGGCATTGGTACAGAAGCCGGGATCCCACAAGCCCTAGATCCCCTGTGAAAATTCCGTCGTAATCCTTGGGAGAGGTCCCTGTATCCCTTAGGAATTCCAGGATGCTGGATGCCGCAGCAGGGGCCATGGCCGCCCCCATGTTGGCCGGGTCCTTCACCCCCAGGTCCCGGATCTTTCCTGCAAGGCCCCGACGGATTTTCACCGTACCTTCCGTTCCCACCAGCACACATCCGGAGGCGGTGGCTGTCCACTGGGCAGTGGGAGAACGCTGGCCCCCGTATTCCAGGGGCAGGCGGAATTGACGCTCCGCCGAGCAGAAGTGGGAACTGGTCACCGCCAACGCCCGCCGGGCTGCACCGCTTTCCACCATCAGGGTGGCCATCAACAGGGTCTGAGCCATGGTGGAACAAGCACCATATTGGCCCAAAAAGGGTATCCCAAACCCCAGCAGCCCGAAAGTGGAAGAAATACACTGATTCAGCAGGTCCCCGGCAAAGAGAAAATCCACCTGTTCCGGGGAAACCCCGGCTTTTTGCAGGGCCAGGGTTACGGTCTCCTGCTGAAGCTGGGCCTCCGCCTGCTCCCAGCTTTTTTCCTGGAGAGTGGTATCCTGGAAAGTCTGGTCAAATTCCGTTCCCAAAGGACCTTCCGCTTCCTTTTTTCCTCCCACCGCAGCCCGGGACATTACCGCCGGCGGACGTTCGAATTCCAAGGTGCTTTTTCCAATCCGCTTCATAAACTGCCCCCATTCCATAGGGAAAGGCCAAAGAGGATCAATCCATAAACCACCGAGGCGGTGATTCCAAACACCAGCACAGGCCCCGCCACAGTAAAAAGCTTTGCCCCCAGACCGGTAACAAACCCCTCGCTTTTAAATTCCAAAGCCGGGGAAACCATGGAATTGGCAAAGCCGGTGATGGGCACCAAACAGCCTGCTCCTCCGTATTTTGCAATTCGGTCGTAAAGCCCCAGGGCCGTGAGCAGGGCGGAAAGAAAAATCAAGCTGATGGACACCCCCGTACGGGCTTCCGGCAGCGCCAGCCCCAGATTCCGGTAAAGGGTGCAAAGGACCTGCCCCAAGGTGCATATGGTCCCCCCAAACAAAAAAGCCAACAGGCAGTTTTTCCCCACCGGCGACGGCGGAGACGCCTCTTCCACCCGGCGGCTGTATTCCTCGTTGGATACCGTTTTCACAAACCTTCCCCCTTTGTTTTTTTCTTTAGTTTGGCAAGGCCTGGGAGAAAATATACGGGAAAAAGAAAATCCCCTGTTTCCGGACAGGCCGAAAACGGAGGATTCCTTTTTGGCGGCGGGACTATCCCACCAGGAAGGATGCTTTTATGAAATAAAATGTTACTGGGTAGCTTTCAACAGATTTTCGTCCACCAACCACTGGAGGAATTTCTGGATCCATTCGTCCCAGAATTCCCAGCTGTGGGTTCCTTCTCCCTCGTGGTACTCGTACCCGAAGGGGTTCCCTTCCATCTCTTCGAAGAATTTCCGGGTCAACTGAACCCCCTGATAGTTGTGGTCCTGACGGCCCAGAGCATGGTAGATTCGGGGCCTGGGTTTGCCCTCCTCCAAAATCCGGCGGGCCATTTCAAAAAAGTCGTGCTCGGGATTGCCGATGAGATCCGACAGGTCCTGCTTGCCGTACACCAGTTCCCTGCGCTTTGCACGGAAATCCACCCCAAACTGGGAAACCTGTTCGGTGGTCAGAGGAGGCTCCGCGATCTTGTTGCCCGCGGAAAGGGCCCCGATGGCCGCAAATTTTTCCGGCTCCGACAACCCCCACTTAAAAGCTCCATGGCCGCCCATGGACAGGCCTGCCACAAAGTTGTCCTCCCGTTTGGTGGAAAGCCGGAACATCTCATGGGTAAACTCCCAGATCTCCTTGTGCAGGAAATCCGCGTACCGGGGGCCATGGGCCATGTTGCAGTAGGCACTGTGGGCCACACTGGGACACACCACCGCCAGGCCCAGCTCCGAGGCGTACCGCTCCACGGAGGAGTACCGGATCCAGTCCGTGTGATCTCCACCGCCTCCGTGAAGCAGATAGATCACGGGGAACAGATGGTCTTCCCGGTAAAAACCTGTGCGAACTCCCACACCGTTCATCTTTTCCGGCATCACCACGGTGAGCTGGGTGTTCATATTCAATGTGCTGGAACAAAAATTGACTTCGATTAACGCCACTTGCTTTTCCCCCTTATCGATCCACTCGGATGTCTGCCCACTTCAAAAATTCCCGGATCCAGTGATCCCAGAAGCTCCATTCGTGCTTGCCAGGTCCCTCAAAATAGGAATAGCCGAAGGGATTGCCCGGCAGCTCCTGGAAGAAGCGGCGGGTGATCTGGGCGTTCTCGTACTTGTGATCCTCGGTGCCGATGGCGTGGAAAATTCGGGGCAAGGTGCCGCCCTTTTCTACAGCCCGCCGGGCCATCTCAAAGGCATCGTATTCGGGATTTCCCAGCAGAACGGAGGTGTCCTCCACCCCGTAGCAGATGTAGTTGGTGCGGATCCGCTTCTTGATGATCTCCGGGGGCATCTGGTCCGGGGTATACATCTTCTCCGCCACCCAGTTGCCTGCGGAAAGCACCCCGATGGCCGCGTATTTCTCCGGCTGGGACAGGCCGATGGTCAGGGCACCGGTGCCGCCCATAGACAGGCCTGCAATATAGGTATCCTCCTGCTTGTCCGACAGATAGAACATGGAGGCCATGATCTGGGGCAGCTCCTCGGCAATATAGTCACGGAACCGCCAACCGTAAGCCATGTTGGTGTAGCGGCTGACCAGGGCGTTGGGCATGACCACCGCCAGGCCGTATTCCGTCACATACCGCTCCAGGGAGGTAAACCTGACCCAACGGGAATGGTCGTCCCCGCCTCCGTGAAGCAGGTACAGAACCGGATGCTTGCCGTCTTTGCGCACGGGAGCCTGGAGCCCTCCGTACAGGTATTTTTCAGGCAAGATTACGTCCACCTGGGTGGCCATTTCCAAAACGTTGGAAAAAATATTCAATTTTAAATATGCCATGTCATTCTCCTTTTTTTACTTCGGGTGGCCGGAAACTCTCCTTGAAGGAAAAGTCGGCCTCAAAACGGATGGATTTGCATTCCGTGCTGCTGTTGTAATACTTGTCCAGCAGCAGGTTCACGCAATCCTGAATCATTTTTGTTACGGGAAACCCCACCGAACTGAGAGATGGGGTGGTGTAATCGTTTAAGTAAGAGGAACCGTATCCCAACATGCCCATGGACTCCGGAAGGGGGATTCCCCGGTCCTGGCAAGCGCGAATCCCGCCAAAGGCAAATTCGTCGGCACTGTAAAAAATGCCGTCGGGAAGGTCCCCGGAGTCCAGAATTTTTTGGGTGGTCTCATAGCCGTACAGGGCCGTATTGGGATTGACCTCCCAGGTCCACAGCCGGGCCTCCATGCCCAGGCGTTCGCAGGTGGACAGGAACCCTTGCTCCCGCTTTACATGGGTGGCAATCTTTCGGCCTGTGCCCACCAGGGCCACCTTGTGATATCCCTTTTCATGGAACAAAGTGGCCACCTTGCTGCCTATGGCGGAGAAATCCGAATATACGCTGCTGTACTTGGAGGAATACCGGTTGAAAAACACAATGGGCACCCGGAAATCCATCTCCTCCAACATTTGGGATTCCTCGATGGTGGTATTGCACATGATCACCCCATTGACGCTGGTGCTGCTCAGGGTGTTTTTCGCCCAGTCAAATTCCTCGGATACATAGGGCTGTACCATCACCTCAAAGCTGTGGGAGGTTTCAATCTGTACTTTCTGCACTCCACGGATGATTTCCCCCAAGAAGGAACTGGAAAGGCCCGGTTTGTAAAAGAGCATGAACACCGGAACCGAGTGTCTGTCCCTCAGGCGTTTGGCAAACACATTGGGCTGATAATTCAGTTCAGCGGCAATGCGCAGGACTTTTTCCTGGGTGGCTTTGGAGATTCGTCGCTGATCTCCTTTTCCCGTCAGCACATGGGAAACGGTCCCCACAGAAACTTGGGCCTTTTGAGCAATATCTGTCAATTTCACCATTTAACCTCACGCCCTTCAGCTTATATTTTCTCATAACACAATTATAATCTAAAAGGCGGAATGTTTTCCATTATTTTCCAGAAAAAGCGCCAGCTTTTTTCTTTTCCAGGTGCCTTTGCAGAAAATAGCAGCCCAGTCCGCCTGCAAGCAACAGGACGGCGTATCCTGCATACATGGTACCGTAACTGAAATTCGATACCACAAAGCTTCCCATAATGGGGGCGATGGAGTTGCCCAGGTCCTGGCCGATATAACAGGTGCTGGTTGCCACTCCAGCCCGCTCTTTTCCCAGATACTTGATACTGTAGGCCTGGATGGCCGGCTGGGCCGCTCCCTGGCCCAGGGCCTTGAGACCTCCGGCAATGATGATGGGCACCACACTTTTCGCGCCTGCCACACACAACATGCCCGTAGCTCCCAGGAAAAAGGAGGGAATCATAATGGCCGAAAGGCCAAACCGGTCATTGATCTTCCCCGCCACAGGCCGCACCAACAGCACCACCAGAGAATAGGCGGTAAAGTACAGCCCCACATTGGGAATGCCCCGCTCATCGCCCATAATGGCCAGGTAAGTGTTCATCAAGCCGTTGCCGCTGGTAAACAGGATCAAAATCACCACATACAGGGTGATGTCCTTGGCAAAGAAGTTCTCCAAGGCAAATTTCTTCTTTTCCTCAGGCTTCTGAGCAGGTTCTAACTCCACCTTCAGCCGGGGGCTGGTGGGTTTGTTGGGAATGGCAAACATGGCCACCACACTGATGAATGCCAGCGTAGCCGCAAGGCCAAAGACTGCCGGAAATCCATAGGTCTGGTTGATCTCCAACCCCATGCTGGGACCGATGGCGTAGGCCAAAATGTTGCCCAATCCCAGATACCCCAGTCCTTCTCCCATCCGGGAGCTGGGGACAAAATCGCTGCCCAAAGCCATATTGGAAACCCCCATGAAGGAGAACGCGATTCCATGGACGATCCGGGCTGCGAAAAGCATGGCGATATTGGTGGAAAAGGCATAGCAGGCCATGCTCACCGTGACAATGGCAGTGGAAACAATCATGATCCGTTTCCGGTTTAATCGGTCCGAAAGGATGCCGGAAATGGGCCGGCAAAACAGGGCCGCCAAAGACATGAAACTGGAAATGGTGGAAGCCAGGGTCAGAGGGGCGCCCAGGCTCAGGGCAAATTTGGAGATCAGGGGCGTGACCATCTGGGAAGCAGTGCAAGTGAATACACTGATGGCCAAAACAATGATAAACGGACGAGTCCACAAGGGTTCCTTGGGGACTCCCTTGGAATTTGTATTGCTAGTCATAGGCAGCTTTCCTCCCGAGTTGGTTTCTAAAAATTGGGGGTACAGGCGCCCTGTCCCCCACCGTACCTGCCCTTCCGGGCGGCACGGTCACTGGGTGTGAAAGCATGCTACCAGATGACCGGAACCACGGTCTTGCAGGAGGGGAACTTCCTGTTCGCACCGCTGGGTCTTAAAGGGACAGCGGTTGTGGAAGACGCACCCACTGGGCCGGTTGAGAAGGCTGGGAACTTCTCCCTGGAGGGCCGAGTGAGCTCTTTCCCGCTCCACCGCAGGATCCGGAATGGGAATGGCGGACAAGAGAGCTTGGGTGTAGGGATGGAGAGGCTTTTCGTACAGCTCCTGCCAAGAGGAAACCTCCATCACCTTGCCCAGGTACATGACCACAATCCGGTCACTGATATGCCGGACCACAGAAAGGTCATGGGCGATGAACAGATAGGTCAAACCGTATTTCTGCTGCAATTGGATCAACAGATTGATGATCTGGGCCTGAATGGACACATCCAAAGCGGAAATGGGTTCGTCACAGATGATCAGCTTGGGATTGGAGGCCAAAGCTCTGGCAATGCCGATGCGCTGCCGCTGGCCGCCGGAAAATTCGTGGGGCATCCGGTCCCGCAGGCCCGGGTCCACACCTACTGCCTCAAAGAGCTCGGTGATCTTGTCCTCGTACTCCTTTTTGGAGTGTACCAGATGGTTGGATTTGAGCACCTCGCCTACAATGCTTCCCGCAGACTGCCGGGGATCCAGGGATCCGTAAGGGTCCTGGAAAATGAACTGAATATCCCGCCGCAGAGGCCGCAGGGCATGCTCGCGAAGATGAGTGATGTCCTTGCCGTCGAAGGTGATCTTGCCTTCAGTGATATCGTGGAGCCGAAGGATGGATTTAGCCAGGGTAGTTTTGCCGCAGCCGCTTTCTCCCACCAGACCCACGGTCTCCCCGGCCCGCACGGAGAAGGTCACGTCGTCCAGGGCCTTTACGTCGGCCACCTTTTTCCGCAGAACCCCCTTGTATACCGGGTAAAACTTCTTGATGTGCTCCACCGAGAGAATCACGTCTCCCAGCTTCTTTTCCAGCAGGGCGTTGTCCCCCTGCTCCTTTTGACGTCCCTGATAGGCCACATCTCTCCAGCAGGCCGTCCCGTGGGTGGGGCTCAACTCCCGCATGGGAGGGATTTCCCGCTGGCGGCAGATGTCCTGGGCATAGTGGCACCGGGCGCAGAAGGGACAATGGCCGTCTTTCTTGGCCGGATTCAGAGGCATGCCGTCGATGGCCACCAGTTTCTCGCTCTTGTCCCCATCCAAACGGGGAATGGCGTTTAAAAGCCCTTGGGTGTAGGGATGGCGCGGATTGGAAAACAACTCATCTGTTGTCCCCCGTTCCACCACGTTTCCGGCGTACATCACATAGATCCGGTCCGCATAGCGGGCCACCACGCTCAAGTTGTGGGTGATGATGATCAGGGCTGTGTTGGTCTTCCGAACAATGTCCCGGAGCAGGTCCAAAATCTGCTCCTGGGTGGTCACGTCCAAGGCGGTGGTGGCCTCGTCGGCAATGAGGATCTTGGGATTGCTGGCCATGGCCATGGCAATCATGATCCGCTGACGCATGCCGCCGCTGAACTGGACCGGATAGTAGCCCAGCCGGTCCTCCCCGTCGGGGATGCCCACCATGGACAGCAGCTCCAATGCCCGTTCCCGGGCTTTTTTCTTGTCATAGTGCAGGTGCAGCATGATGGATTCCATAATCTGGTCCCCTACCGTGAGCACCGGGTTTAAGGAGGTCATGGGTTCCTGGAAGATCATGGAGATCTTTCCGCCCCGGACCTTGCGGATTTCCTCCCCGTTTTGGGGCATTTTCAGCAGGTCCTTGCCTTCAAAGTAGGCTTCCCCTCCCAGGATTTCTCCCGGGGGCATCTGAATCAGCTGGAGGATGCTCAGCATGGACACAGATTTGCCGCTGCCAGACTCCCCCACAATGCTGACGATCTCCCCTTCATCCAACGTGAAGGTCATGTCGTCCACTGCTTTCACCAGGGCATCCGGCATGTGGAATACCGTTTGCAGGTGTTTCACTTCCAATAAATGTTCAGCCATTTCGCACCTCCTCATCGATTTCCCCGCATGTGGGGATCCAACGCGTCTCGCAGACCGTCGCCCAGGATGTTGAAGGACAGCACCAGCAGAATGACGGCTACGCCGGGCAGAAGGGCGAACAAAGGCGATGTGGTCAGGTACTGATACCCTTCACTGACCATCTTGCCCCAGGAAGCCGTAGGGGGCATAATGCCCGCTCCCAAGTAGCTCAGGGAGGCTTCCGAAAGGATGGTGCCGCCGATGCTCTGAGACATGAGCACGATAATGGGCGACAGGCAGTTGGGGAATACATGACGGAGCATGGTGGTGAAGTCCCCGTTGCCGATAATCCGGCTGGAGGCCACATAATCCAGCTCCCGTACCGAGAGCACCTGGGCCCGCATCATTCGGGCGTAGGGTGGGATGGCCGAGAATCCCAGAATGAAAATGAGCATTCCCGTACTGTTGCCGAAGGTGGCCACCAGGGCCAAGGCCAGCATAATGCCTGGAATGGACATTTCCGCCTCGATAATCCGCATGAGCACGCTGTCGATGGCACCGCCGAAATATCCGGCCACCAGACCGATGAACACCCCGACCACGGCTGCCACCAGCACCGCCAGCACGCCTACCAGAAAGGCCATGCGGGAACCGTATACAATCCGGCTGAACAGGTCACGGCCATGCTGGTCCGTGCCGAAAATATGCTCTGCCGAAGGACCTTCCAACATGCTGGTCAAGTCGATTTTGTTGGGGTCGTAGGGCGCGATCAGCGGGGACGCCACCGCGCAAATCAAGAAGAACAGGACCACCAGGGCGGCCACCAATACGATTTTCCGTCCAAACAGGACTGCAATAAATTTCCTTGTCTTTTCCATATAGCCCCCCTATTTCAGCCGGATCCGAGGATCCACATAGGCGTAGGCGATGTCGATCAGCAGGTTGCACACGCAGGTCACAGCGGACAAAAGCAGAATGCACGCCTGGACCAATTGGAAATCCCGCTTGGTAATGCACTGGACCATCAAGTTGCCCATGCCGTTGATGTTGAACACGTTCTCAATAATGGCCGCGCCTGCAATGGTGTTTCGCAGGGTGACGGCAATCAGGGTTAAAATGGGGATCAGGGCGTTTTTCAACGCGTGTTTCCAGATGATCTTCCCCTCCGGCAGGCCCTTGGACCGAGCGGTGCGGATGTAATCCTGACGGATCACTTCCAGCATGCTGGAACGGGTCTGCCGTGTGTAGGAGGCCACACCACCAATGGACATACAGATCACCGGCATGATCGTCTGTTTGACGCTCATCCCGAAGTCCTCCCAGGGGAAGGTAAAACCGTTGGAGGGCAGAATGTCCAGGGTGAGAGAGAAGATAAACACTAGGAGGATACCAAACCAGAAGACGGGAGTTGCCAATCCGATGTTGGAAACAACCGTCACGATGTTGTCAACCCAAGTGCCCCTCTTCACCGCTGTGAGGGTGCCGAAAAGCACCCCGATCACAACGGAGACGATAGAGGAGATGATGCCCAGATACATGGTGGTGGGCAGGCGCGCCGCCACCAGCTCTGACACATCTTTGCGATAGCTAAAGGAATATCCCATGTCGCCGCGCACAAAGTTTCCAATCCAGTTCCCGTATTGCTCCACCAGGGGCTTGTCCAGCCCCATTTCGCTGTAAACCTGGTCGTGCCGCTCGATGGAGATTTCATCTCCCAGCATGGCGTAAACCGGGTCGCCAGGGATCATGTGCAGCAAGGCAAAGGCAAATAGGGAAATGAGGAAAAGCGCTACGAACATCTGTAAAATGCGTTTTCCGATATATTTATACATGGCTCCACCTTTTCTTGTACTGTTTTACCGTTCCTCGATTGTATGTTTTCAGCTTGTGTCTTATTGCAGCTTGCAGTCAGCAGGAGTCCACCAACCCTTGTGGGTTTCCATCAGGCCGCTGTCCACTACGCTGTCGGTGGCATACATCAGATAGCCGGAAATGTACATGGGATGGATCAGGCAATAGTCGTCGATGATCTTGGTCTGGAAATCCATGAGAGCCTGGTTCACTTCGTCGTCATCGGTGGAGTACTTGATGATGTCCATCAAGCTGTTCACATCGTCATACTGAGCCATGCTCCGGGCATAGTGGGTGGGATTGTCGCCGAACACGTCGAAATACCGTTCCTTCACCGCTGCGCCCTGGAGGAAGATCAACCCTTCATAGTTGTCGTCGCCGGCCACCATCCGCTTGGCGTTGTACACGGCGGAGTCCACCAGTTCAATTTCCAGAGTGATGCCCACTTCCTGGAGATAGGCCTGAATCAAAGTGTAGAAGGCTTCCTGCTCTGCGCCGGAACCGGTAGCGGTCAGGGTAAAGCCATCAGCGTAACCTGCCTCGGCCAGAAGCTCCTTGGCCTTTTCAGGATCATAGGGATAGCCTGCCACCTGGTCGTTATAGCTTTCGGAGCCGGGCACTGCCAGCTGGTTGGTGAATTCATACAGGTCGCCGCCCAGAGCTTTGGTGATGGCCTCGGAGTCGATGGCATAGCAGATGGCTTTCCGCACATTCACGTCGCTGACGGGGCTGCCTTCTACATTGCTGGAGAAGGTAAAGCCGGCGGTGGAGGGGAAGTAGGCGTCCGCACTGCCCAGCTGCTGATAGCCCAACTCTTCCAGTTCCTGGGCCTGAGTGGTGCTGGGGAACAGAATGATATCCGCGTCACCGCTCTTAAAGATGGTCATGGCAGTGGTAGAATCGGAGCACAGGGTAATGGTGATGCCGTCCAGATAGGGCTTGCCTTCCTGCCAGTAGTTTTCGTTTTTCTCATAGACAATTTCGCTGTCCAGATTGCTGCTGACGCACACGAAGGGGCCAGTGCCCACGGGAGTGGTGTAAACCACGTCTTCCCCGTTTTCTTCAAAGAAGGTGGGGGAGATCATCCAGCCGCCTTCCACACAGGTGTTCAAAATGGTGCTGTTGTCGTACTCGGTGAGCTTGGCGGTCACTTCATATTCGCCGGTAGCTTCAAAACTCTCCACGTTGTTGAACCGGTTGGAACCGTTTTCAATGTAGTAGTTCCAGTTTTTGATCACCGCTTCAGCGTTGAAGGGCGTTCCATCGCTGAAGCTGATGCCTTCCCGCAGGGTGACCACCATGGTCAGAGCGTCGGCGTCAATGGAGATGTCCTCTGCCAGCCAGGGTTCCACGCTGGTTTTGTCTTCGGCAATCCGGGCCAGCGACTCCAGAGCGGGATCGGAGTAGATTCTCTCGTAGTAGCCCGTGTAGCCTGCGGGGAATCCGATGCCGGAGCCCTTGCCTGCGGTGACGATCCGGAGCACGCCGCCCTGAGCGGTATCCTCTGTGGAGGTGTCTTCCGTGGAAGTGGTGCCCGTGTCGGAACTGACATCGGAACTTGTGGTGGAAACGTCGGCCTTGGAGCTGTTGTCGGTTTCCGTGGTTTTCGTTGAGCAGCCAAATGTGGTGAGCAGTATGGTCAATGCCAATACGAGAGCGCTTATTTTACGCAACATTTTTTTAGTTCCTCCCTCAATGATGAAAATCAATCCTTTGTTTCGTGCATGAAATACATCCCATTTTTGCAGTGAGCTTGGTTCCCATCACCCCCTGGCTTTTCGCCCTTTTGATATAACGTTATTTCTATAGTCCATAATTTATCACACTTTTTTGACGAAATCAATTGGATTTACCCACTAACTTTAGGCACTTTTCTTAGGACAACGGACGAATTATCGCGAAAATATCGCAAAATTTCCAATTTTTTTGCAAAAACGTTATACTCTTTTATCGCAAATGTTCTCTCCCTAGTTCCTGGTCCTGCCGGGGAGAAAAACCCAGTTTTGCTGGATTTTTCCCTCTGTGGTGCATGAGAAAGAACATTTTCCTGCATTCTCGGAAAAAATTGGGCATAAAAAAACAGGAGTGACTTCTTCGTCACTCCTGTCCATATTTTCCTATGGTTTTCCGGACTGAATGGGCCCGTTTACTTCTTGGGTACCAGACGCTCCATGCACTCCAGGTACTTCTCCCGGGTCTTTGCCACCACGTCTTCAGGCAGCTGGGGAGCGGGGGTCACACCGGCCAGAGAATTTTCCGTCAGCCAGTCCCGCAGATACTGCTTGTCGTAGCTGAGGGGAGAAGTTCCCACCTGATATTCGTCCCTGTTCCAGAAACGGCTGGAATCGGGGGTGAACACCTCGTCTGCCAGCACCAGCTTTCCCTCTTCGTCCAGGCCGAATTCCAGCTTGGTATCCGCAATGATGATGCCGCGCTCATAGGCATAGTCATAGCACTTCTGATAGAGGGTCAGGCAGGCATCCTGCAGCTGTTTTGCCAGGTCCTCTCCCAGATCCTTTGCCAGGCCCTCCGGGGTGACACTGTATTCGTCATGGCCTTCCGTGGCCTTGGTGGAGGGGGTCAGGATGGGGTGCTCCAGCTTCTGGGCCAACTGATACTCCCCGGAAATCACCTGGCCGCAGAAGGGCTCGCCCTTCTGGTATGCCTTCCACATGGAGCCGAACATGTAGCCCCGGATGATGAACTCATAGGGCAGCATCTTCAGCTTCTTGGTGAGGATCACCCGGTCCTTATAGCACTCCTTGGAAAATTCCTCGGGCATGTCCGCAGGATCTTCCGAGAGCAAGTGGTTGGGGACCACGTCCTTGGTAAACTCAAACCAGAACTCGGAAAGCTTGTTGAGCACCATGCCTTTTTCCGGCACGGGAGTGGGCAGCACCACGTCAAAGGCGGATACCCGGTCGGTGGTGTAGATAACCAATTCCTTGTCGGAAACCTCATAGATCTCCCGAACTTTACCGCTTCCAATTTTTTTCATTTCACTGTCTCCTCTCTACTCTCTGACGGCCTCCCTGGGGAAAGCCTGATGTAGCTTTCGGGTCAGACGGTTTCGTCCCCCAACAGCGCGTTATAGATTCCGTCCACTTGGCCCCCCTTCAGGTACACCCGAGGTACCCGCTTGGACAGGCCGCAGACCACTTCGTAATTGATGCTGTCTTCCTTCTGGGCCAGCTCATCGGCGGTGATCTCTTCCCCGCCATCCCGGCCGATCAAGGTGACCAAGTCCCCTACCTGAACCTGATCCAGGGCGGTCACATCGGCCATCAGCTGGTCCATGCAGATCCGTCCCAAAATGGGGCAGCGTTTTCCCCCAATGAGCACCTGGGCTCCATGGGTGGACAAGATACGGGGATAGCCATCTGCGTATCCCACCGGCACAGTGGCCACCTTCATTTTCTGCTGGGCGGTAAACACCCTGCCATAGCTCAGAGTGGTTCCCGGTTCCACCGTTTTTACATGGGACACCACCGACCGCAAAGCCAGGGCCGGGGCAAGTTTGGGCCGATTCCGCAGCGCCCCGGAGGGATACAGGCCGTAGATCACAATCCCCGCCCGGACCATGTCCAGATGGGAAAGGGGATAGTCGAACACCGCCGCGGAATTGGCGCAGTGGCGCACCTCAAAGGAAATCCCCTCCCGAAGCAGGGACTCGATCATCTCCTTGAAACAGCCGAACTGCCGCATGGTAAAGGCGTCTCCCGCCTGACCTTCGTCGGACACGGCAAAGTGGGTGAAAATGCCCTCCGGGTACAGTCCCGGCAAGGTGCAGGCCTCTTTGACCTCCCTGATCGCCCCTTCGTCCCGGCTGATGTCCTGATAGTAGAAACCAAGCCGGCTCATGCCCGTGTCGATCTTCACATGGATCTTCACGGAGACCCCCGCCTCCTGGGCGTAATGGGAAAGGGCTCTGGCATATTCCAACGAGTAAACACACTGGGAAATCCGGTGTTTCGAAAGCATGGCAGCTTCCTCCGCCGGAGTATATCCCAGCACCAGTACCGGCTTCTCCACGCCGCCCAACCGCAGCTGCAGGGCTTCTTCCAAGTTGGAAACGGCAAACCAATCCGCTCCCAGCTCCTCAAACTCCCGGGCTACCCGCACGGCTCCATGGCCGTAGGCGTCCGCTTTGACCACACAGCACACCTTGGCCTTTTGGCTGGCCGCCTGGCGCACCGCCTGAAAATTTTGTCCCAGGGCGTCCAGGTCGATCTCCGCCCAGGTTCTACGCAATATCTCTTTCATAGGAAATAGGTCCTTTGTTTACTTAAAGTACTTCACGCCGCTTTCGAACAGCCGCTGATCCTTTTCGCCGGGCACGTTCTTATACAGGTCTGTACCCTTCCGCTCGGAGTGACCCATCTTGCCCAGCACACGGCCGTCGGGGCTGGTGATGCCCTCAATGGCGCATACAGAGCCGTTGGGATTCCAGAGAATATCGCCGCTGACAGTGCCCTCCGGATCCACATACTGGGTGGCAATCTGACCATTCTCCATCAGCTTCTTCAAAGCCTTCTCGTCCGCCACAAACCGGCCCTCGCCGTGAGACACGGGCACCGTATGGAGATCTCCGGCGTGGACGCCCGCCATCCAGGGGGACTTCACGCTGGTAATCCGGGTGTACACCATCCGGGAAACGTGACGGCCCAGGGTATTAAAGGTCAAGGTGGGATCGTCCTCCTTGGGCTCGGTGATCTTTCCGTAAGGCACCAGGCCCAACTTGATCAAAGCCTGGAAACCATTGCAGATGCCCAACATCAAACCGTCCCGGGTTTCCAGCAGATCCGTAACCGCCTGGGCGATCTTGGGATTCCGGAAGGTGGTGGCAATGAATTTGCCAGAGCCTTCCGGCTCGTCGCCGCCGGAGAACCCGCCGGGGATCATGATGATCTGGGCACGGCGAATGGCTTTTTCCATCCGGTCAATGGTCTCCTCAATATCCTTGGGAGACAGGTTTTTCACCACCAGAATTTCCGTTTCCGCCCCAGCCTTCTCAAAGGCCCGAGCAGAATCCACTTCGCAGTTGGTACCGGGGAAGGCAGGGATAAACACCCGGGGTTTGGCCACCTTGATGGCCGGAGCCTTTCTTTCCCGCTGGGTGTACAGGGGAACATCTACCGCCACAGGCACCGTCTGGGCACGGTTGGGGAAGATCTTCTCCAGGGTGCCCATCCAGGCTTCGATGAGTTCGTCCAGCCCCATCCGCTGGCCATCCAACTCCACCTGGTCTCCACCGGTGGTACGGCCCAAAACCACGGGATGCAGGGCGGTATCTCCGGACAGGTCCGCTTCGCTGGAAAGCTCCACCACCAGAGCGCCTTCCTGGGGCGCGTACAGGGTTTCCTTGGAAAGTCCTTTGGCAAACTGGAAGCCCGTCTTGCTGCCGAAGCACATCCGCAGCACACAGGCCGCTGCACCGCCTTCCCGCACTACACCGGCAGACACAATGTCTCCCAGCTCGATGTGGGTCAGGACTTCCCGATAATAGGTCTTCAGCGCTTCCCAATCGGGCATGCCCTCTTCCGTCTCCGGAATGGGCAGCAGCACCAGCTGAGAGCCGGGCTTTTTCACACTGGCGGACAAGGTGGAGCTTGCCTTGGTCATGGCCACCGCAAAGCTCACCAAAGTGGGAGGCACATCCAGCTGTTCAAAAGAACCGGACATGCTGTCCTTACCGCCGATGGAGGGAATGCCCATTCCCAACTGAGCGGACAGGGCGCCCAGCAGGGCCGCCGCAGGCTTGCCCCACCGCTCCGGCACCTCGTGGAGCCGCTCGAAATATTCCTGGAAAGTAAGCCGGGCCTTCAGGGGATTGGCACCCACAGCAGCCAGCTTGGACAGGCTCTCTACCACGGCGTAAGCCGCCCCAGCAAAGGGGGAATACCGGGCCACACCGGGAATGTAACCGTAACTCATGGCAGTGGCGTCATCGGTCTCCCCATGCTCCAGGGGGATCTTGGCCACCATGGCCTCCTCGGGAGTCAGCTGATACCGGCCCGCGAAAGGCATCAGCACTGTGGCAGCGCCGATGCTGGAGTCAAACCGCTCGGACAAGCCCTTCTGGCAGCAGACCTCCAGACGGGCCATATTGGCTTTCAGAGCCTCCACGCCCTCTTTTCCTTCCAGGACAGCAGGCACGGATTTCCGGTAATCTTCCCCCACAGGAGCGGTGATTTCCGCTTCCGCGTTCTGGGTGACGCCGTTGGTGTCCAGGAACGCCCGGGACAAATCCACCACCCGGTCGCCCCGCCACTCCATTCGCAGCCGGGGCTCTTCGGTGACAATGGCCACCACTTTTGCATCCAAATTTTCCTCGGCGGCCTTCTGGCAGAAGACCTCCACATCTTTGGGATCCAGCACTACAGCCATCCGCTCCTGGGATTCGGAAATGGCCAGTTCCGTGCCGTCCAAGCCCTCATACTTCTTGGGCACCTTATTCAAATCGATTTGCAGGCCCGGGGCCAGTTCGCCAATGGCCACACATACGCCGCCTGCGCCAAAATCGTTGCACCGCTTGATCAAAGTGGCCACACTGGCGTCCCGGAACAGCCGCTGAATCTTCCGTTCCGTGGGAGGATTGCCCTTCTGGACCTCGGCGCCGCAAACTTCCACGCTCTTTTCCGTGTGGGCCTTGCTGGAACCGGTAGCGCCGCCAATGCCGTCACGGCCGGTAGCACCACCCAGCAGCACAATCACATCTCCGGGCACGGGCTCTTCCCGCTTGACGTTGGCCTTGGGAGAGGCGCCGATCACAGCGCCGATTTCCAGCCGCTTCGCCACATATCCGGGATCGTACAGCTCGGTGACCTGACCGGTGGCCAAGCCGATCTGGTTGCCGTAGGAGGAGTAGCCCGAAGCAGCTCCCGTGGTGATCTTCCGAGTGGGCAGCTTGCCGTGGAGAGTCTTTTCAAAGGGCACTGTGGGGTCGCCGCTGCCGGTGACCCGCATGGCCTGGTACACATAGGCACGGCCGGACAGGGGGTCACGGATGGCGCCGCCCAGGCAGGTGGCCGCGCCGCCGAAGGGCTCGATCTCGGTGGGATGGTTGTGGGTTTCGTTCTTAAACTGGATCAGCCAAGTTTCCGTCTTGCCGTCGATGGTCACCGGCGCCTCGATGGAACAGGCGTTGATCTCTTCGCTTTCGTCCAGATCGGGCACCAGGCCCTTCTTCCGCAGGTACTTGCCGCCGATGGTGGCCATATCCATCAGGGAAACAGGCTTCTCCTTCCCCGCGTACAATTCTTCCCGCAGGGAGAGATATTCCTGCAAGGCCTTTTCCACGGCCTGGCTCAGCTTTCCCTTTTCCACGTCGATCTGATTCAGACGGGTCAGGAAGGTGGTGTGACGGCAGTGGTCGCTCCAGTAGGTATCGATCACCCGCAGTTCCGTCACAGAGGGATCCCGATGCTCCTGGTCCCGGAAATAATCCCGGCAGAACAGCAGGTCCGACAGGGTCATGGCAAAACCCATGGAGTCAAAATAAGTTTTCATCTGGGTCTCGTCCCAGGAAATGAAGCCCTCTACCCGGGCCACATCCGCAGGTTCATCCGCTTTCATTTCCAGGGATTCCGGCTTCTCCATGGAAGCCACACGGGATTCCACCGGGTTCACCAAATAGGACTTGATCTTCTCAAATTCTTGATCGCTGATTTCTCCCTTCAGGGCCACCACCTTGGCGGTGAGCACCGCAGGCCGTTCCCCTTGGGTCAGAAGCTGGACGCACTGGGCAGCAGAGTCCGCCCGCTGGTCATACTGACCGGGCAGATACTCCATGGCAAACACCCGATATTCTTCCGGAAGCTGGAAATCTTCTCCGTAAACACTGTCCATGGTGGGCTCGGAAAGGATGGTCCGGGCTGCTGCCTGGAACTGCTCCTCCTCCAAACCGGAAACGTCATACCGGTTCAGGATGCGCACCTCCTGAAGCCCTCCAATTCCCAGGTTTCCTTTGAGGTCTGCCAGCATGTGCAAGGCCTCAATGTTGAACCCCTTTTTCTTTTCCACAAACACCCGTGTGACCATTTTCTACCTTCCTTTCTGTTCTTCCTGTCCTTTCTTGAAAGAAAGGACCAAAGAACTTTTATGTCGCGATGTTTCCTCGGCGCAGTTGCTCCCTTTCGTCTCGCGGTCCTCTTGCCAGAGTTGTCTCGGTTTTTGAGAGGGGACCAAAGAACTTTTACGCCGCGATGTTTCCTTGGCGCAGGTACTCCCTTTCGTCTCGCGGTCCTCTTGCCGGAGTTCTTTTTCTAAAACGGACGGATGGTCCCTGCAAATCTCTTGGTATCCCCGGCATTCAGGAGGGGCCTTCTCAAAAAAGAAGGCTCCTGTGCGTACTTCATTGTAACACAAGAGCCTGGTTTTATAAAGTTCTATCGGAGAATTTTCTCAAAGTTTTCTGTTCTTCCGAATCTTCCGCAAATCCTGAGAGGAGACGCTGCCCAGATCTCCGATGGACAACGCCACGGAATGCTTGATGGGTTTCCACTCAATGTTGCTGAACACAGCTACCAACATGGCGATGCCGAAGGTAAACACGAAGAAGGGGAACGTGAAGGAATAGCGGATGATCTTCCCCTTGGAGCAACGAATCCGTTTCCATTCGGTGATGATGGTCATGATACCCATCAGATACATGGTGGCGTAGCAGTTGACCGCAGACATGATCACCGAGCTGAAGAAGATGCCCATTTCATTGCGGGCAGAGGTGATACCCACCACGAACATGACCACATTGACCAGAATGCTGATGACAGTGATCACCACGGCAGGGATGGTATGCATCAGCATGTCAAAACAGGCAAAGCTGCCTTCGGACAAAAGGTTGCGCACCATAGCGCCGCCCCGTTTGGCGACCACCTGCAAATACCCACGCACCCAACGGGACCGCTGGATGATGGACTGTTTGAAGCTGCGGGGCTGTTCGTCGTAGAGGATTGCCGTATTGCAATAGGCAATCTTGATATTCCGGCAAACCAGCTCGGCGGTAAATTCCAGATCCTCGGTCAGCAGGAAGAAATCCCAGCCACCCAGCTCATCCAAAAGGTCCTGAGCAAACAGGAACCCGGTGCCAGACACGGCGCAGCTGGTGCCCAAATAATCCCGAGGCCGGTTCAGGTATTCGGATTCCCGAAGAAACCAAATGCCATACCCTGCGGTAATCCAGTTATCCCCAAAATTCTTGGTGTTCCGGTAGCCGGTCACAGCCCGGCTGCCGCTGGAAAAGACCTTGTTCATTTCGGTGATGTAGTGGGGGTCCAGGAGATTGTCCGCATCGAAGACAAAGTAACCGTCATAGTGCTCCTGGGGATAGTTATCCCGGATTTTTTCCAACAGGAACCGAAGGGCATACCCCTTGCCCACCTGCATTTTATTCTGCCGCTCGAACACTCTGGCCCCATGGGCAGCAGCAATAGCAGCCGTATCGTCGGTGCAATTATCCGCGACCACATAGATATCCACCAGATCCTTGGGATAGTCCTGCTGCCGGATACTCTCCAACAACTGGGCGATGACAGCGCTTTCATTTCGGGCGGCAATCATCACGGCGTACCGGCACATTTTCTGTGCCGTATGCACCCGCCGTTTTCCCAAAAGCCGCACCACGGCAAACACTGCCTGGTAACAATAGCAAACTACAAATAACGCCGCCATGATAAAGTTGATGTACGATAAGGTTTTCATAAATCTCAACCTCCACTTTCTTTCCTAAGAAAGGGTCAAAGAACTTATTCTATTTCGTCACCGGTTCAAAATCCCGGTTCCCGATTTCCAGCCACCCCCCGAGAAGAGGATGGGGCTGGGCCAAGGCGGCGTCCTCCCAGAAAACAGGAACAGGGGTAACCATTTCGCGGAAGGCAACTGCCCACCGCTGGTGCCCTTAGTATAGCACACCTAAAGGATATTGTGAACAAGTTAATAACAACACGACGATTTTCTTAAGAATTTATTAACACTTCCCTCGCCAGGAAAAAAATTTTGGTCATTTTCAAATTAGGGGTTGCATTTTCTCGGAAAATCATGTAAAATAATCGAGCACCAAATGAATTGGGCGCTTAGCTCAGCTGGCTAGAGCACCTGCTTGACGTGCAGGGGGTCAGCGGTTCAAGTCCGTTAGCGCCCACCACCAGCGTGACGCTGGACCCAAGACGCGCACTTCACTTTGTGGAGTGCGTTTCTTTTTTTACCCGCGTTTCCGGCGTGGTTTCATTTTTGTCCAGTCAGCACAAATTGCGCCTGAACGCTGTCGCGTTCGGGCGCCTTTTTTATTGTCAATGCACCCAGAAACGCATTTCCCCTTTGCGGAGTGCGTTTTTTGTTATATCGCTGGCTTTTTGGACGACCATCACACAGGGGGTAAATCCAACCCTTGCGCCATGTAGTGCCAGGTCCGGATGTATGCTTTTCCAGAATTTTTTCTGGATACGTTAACTCTTTCAGTGTACAAAGCCGCTGCCATCCTGACAAATTGCACCCATAGAACAACTAACTTGTGGATATTGTCGTCACGGTCAACCTCAGATCAGGCCCCCGATTCAGGAAAAAAGAAAGCTTTCATTTGCCGCTGGCGATAGGTTCGATGATATGCGACTCCCAAAAACAAACAGGCGACCATCCATCCTAAAGGAAACGCCAAATAGATGCTCCAATATCCAATCCAGCCAGGCAACAAAAATACTGCCAGAATACGTGGGATAAGTTCGGCGAAACTGGAAAGCATGGGAATGAAAGAGTTTCCCATTCCTTGGAGACCCGAGCGATATAGACACAAAAAATTTAAAACTGGAAGAAAACAGGCAGTAACAATTAAATTTTGGCTTCCGTAAAGGAGAATTTTTTCTTGTTCTTCAGGCGCACCTGTGACAAGAAGGCCAATTAATGGCCGAGAAAAAAGAATGGCAACTACTGCGAAAGGAACAGCACAAAACCAGGTGGCTCGACCAGCAGTCTTCAATCCCTCTTTGATACGGACCAGTTTGCCGGCCCCATAATTCTGTGCGGAATAAGTGGCAAAGGCATTATCCAAGGCTCCTGTAGCCACCGTAAGAAACTCCAGATATTTTTGGGCGGCTGTATTGCCGGCAATAAATAGTGTCCCGTAGTTGTTGATCCCCCGCTGAACTAGAAGTCCTCCCACATTAATTACCGCATTGCGCAAAGCAGCAGGCACCCCCAGGCGAAGCAATTCCTTTGCGGTGGCAGCACTCCCACCGAAGGCACAAAAGGAAACCTTCAATTCTTCCACTGACCAAAGACAGCGCATACCATACAAAAAGGCAATACATTGGGCAATAACTGTACCAACTGCAACTCCCTTGATTCCCCAATGAAACCCTGCTACAAACAGAATATCCAGCGCCGCATTGCACAAACTGGAAATCACCATAGCTATAAAGGCATCCCTGCTATTGCCCAGAGATCGCAGGAGAGCGGCAACCAAATTATAAGCGATTACAGCTGGAGTACCAGCGAAAATCCAACGAAGGTAGATAAGAGCAAACGGACGAATATCGGCTGGGGTATTCATTAGAGACAGAACCGGTTGAGAAGCGAGGAAACTTCCTCCTGTCAAAACAACTGCCAAACCGGCAGACAACAAGGCCGCCACAGCCACTGTTTGCCCCAACCCTTTCCAATCTTTTTTCCCAAATCGTTGGGCAAACAGAATACCAAATCCCTCTGTAAACCCCAACACAATACTGGTAATAATCCAGGTGAAAGAACTGGCAGAGCCTACCGCCGCAAACCCCTGAGCACCCACCAACTTTCCCATAACACCAGCGTCTACCATACTGTACAGCAGCTGAAAAATATTTCCCAAACAGGAGGGGATCGCATAAGAAACCAAAAGTCTCAAAGGAGCACCGGTAGTCATATCCCTGGATTTTTTCATGGAGATCCTCCGTTCTTTTGCATGCTTTAAAAAACAGCGCTTAAAACCCTTGACAAATTATAACTCTCCCCCTGTTCCCATATCAAGATATGAATTCTCCCATCCGGCAAGTATCTCACTGTCAATTTTGGATTTAATCTGCTGGGCTGATCCCTGCAAACATCGTTCCGAACTGATCCCACTACTGAAACAATCGGTTATAAAACGATTCCTCGAAGGAACTGTTCCAGCACCCATCTTATCCTACACTATATAAAAATTATTTACAAAGGCACAAATGCGTGGTAAGATGAAAAAAACCTATCTACCTGTGCCTAACCGCACCAAAAGGAGAATGTTCGTGGGATATTGTGAAGCGCTGGGCCTTCGGCCGTCGGACCCCTCTTTCCACTCCGGATCCCCTTTGACCCTGGACGGAAAAGAAGCTCTCCCCCTAGGCAATTACGATGTCTATGAGGACAGATCCACCTTGATCAACCGCTTGTATTATGTGGTTTCGGAATTTGACGGAAAAATGCTCCACTGCCGGATTTACTACGAGGAAAATATATTTTCCAAAAACACCCAGGGAGATTTGGAATTGCGGGAAACTTCCTTCCACGCCCAGCCCTCCCTCGAATAAAGTCAGGCCGTCTCACCGGCCAAAAAAGTCCCATACCCAGATGGACAGGGTATGGGACTTTTTCCAGTTCACACAGGGCAGCATTCAATCGGGCTCTCCCAAAACGTCCCAGGGGGTGATCATCCCCAGAAGCCGTTCTCCAGGACAGCCGTGCTCCGTAATGAAGATCACGGAAACCCGCTTGTTTTTCCCCTTCACTTTTTCAAACTTTTGCCGGACAGAAATGTAGCTCTCATCCTGGGGAACAAATTCGTAATGCTCCCGGTGCTCGTTTACCTCAATATACCGGCCCAGATCCGCCACGGTCATTTCAGGTTTGATGCATTTCCCTCCGGTACGAAGCACATACTGGAACACGGTACCCACACTGAACACGCCGCAAAATTCCCCATCCCGCATGACGGGAATATGGGAATAGCCGTTTTTCTCCATGACCTCCATCAACCGCAAAACCTTTTGATGGAGATGGGCTTTCATGACCTGATCTCCTTTGGTGGCATATTCCAACGCCAGAGGCGGACGTTTCACAAATTCCAAAACTTCCTTCAAAGCAGCCACCACCGGGGCAGACGGCTCCACGATGGGTTCTCCGTCCAGATTGGCGCTGTGGGTGATCAGGTTGCGGATTTCCCGGCAAGTCTCCAGCTTATCCCGCACCGGCCCGCTCTCTACATCCTTGATAAATTCAAACACCACACTGGAATAGTGGCGCCTGGCATTGCGATATTTGTCCTCCAGCACGTCTTCCACCTGTTTGTACAAATCGAGAAATTCATCGATCCGACTTTCTTGCCGCTGCTCCTGTTCCATCCGTCACGCCTCCTTACCATGCAGCGTTTCCGTCCCGGCCCATTCTTCCCGCAACAGGGAAAACACCACATCGTCGTAAATGATCCCTCCGTACCCCTTGACTGCCCGCCGTAAAGTGCCTTCCTTTACAAATCCCAGCTTTTCCAGAACCCTCTCCGATCCCCGGTTTCCCGAAAACACCCGGGCTGAAACCACCTCAACCTGCAACACTTCAAAAGCGTAGGGCAGCAGGCTTCGAAGGGCCTCCGTCATCAATCCCTGTCCCGCAAAGGATTCCCCCAAAAAGTATTCCAAGGTGGTGGAGGGCACACCGTGGCGCAGCCTGTCTTTGGAAAGCCACACCGCTCCCACCAGAGTGCCGGTTTTCCTGTCCTCCAGGTAGAACGCCCGATCCGACAAGAGATCTTCCTGAACTTGCCGGTCCGATTCCTCTCGAGACGCCTCTTCCATGGCGTTGTACCGCAAAATATAGGGGCTGTTGCGCAGCTGAAAATACGCTTCCTGGTCTTCCTCCCTGGCCTTGCGCACAATCAACCGGGCAGTAACTACCGGGAACCTCACAGCAATTCCTCCGAGGGCAGAGCTTTTACCTGGCCCAGCAGCTGTTCTCCATCCCGGACCACCGCCTGCCGAAAACTTTCCCGGAAACTGCGCAGTGCCTTGATATCCTCAATCAGCTCATCCCGCTCCTGTTCCAATTCCTGACACACTCTGCGCTGGCGTTCTTCCGCCGGACGGGAAACCAGCTCCTTCCGGGCTTCCTCCAGCTGTCGGGAAAGTTCTTCTCCCGACTTTTGGGCGGCTTCCAGCGCCTCCTGAAGCCGGGTGTTTTCCTCTTTGAGCCGTTGGGCCTCCCGGGCCGCCTGTTCCTCCTCCCGGCAGTCCTCCTCCACGCTGGCCTTCAGCGCCTCTAAAAACGTATCCACCTGCTCCGCCAGATACCACTTGCCCCGACTGCGAAACTGCACCCCTTCCAGGGTCTGTTTTGTCAAATCCATCTCAAGCTTTCTCCTTCCAGAGCCTTTCGGCGGTTTTATAGAATTCTGCCCGGCTGAATAACCCGTTCAGGGCCTGTAACAGCCCGTTGGTGGACAGCCGTTCCGGCAGATGCAGTTCCTTTTGCAGTTCCTTTCTCCGGCGGGCACTGTCCGGTCCCCCGGTCAGACCCCATTGATACAGGTCCCCCTTGGTCAGGGGCGGCCCCTGGACAGCCCGTACTTCTTCCCCTTCCACAGTGGCCCCGGCCCGCTCCAGCACGTCTCGGAGGGTTTCCAGGTCCATTCCTTCCACCCCCAGCTTTCCTTCCTTGGAGGGGGCGGATTTGCGCCGTTCTTTCCCGTACACGTCGGGAATATACCCATGTTTCAATTGCTCCGGAGGAATGCAGGAGGTCAGCTTGTGACGGATCAGGAACCCCGCTCCGTCACTGTCCGTAAGGACAATCAATCCCCGTTTCCGGGCCAACTCCCGCAGGTATTGGAGCTTTTCCCGGTCCCGAAATATGCTGAACCCCTCCGTCTCCACAATGAGCCCATCCACCAGGGAAGAAAGTTTTGCCTTGTCGTAGCGCCCTTCCACCACGATGGCTTCCTTCACCCGGATCAAGAGGCATCCCCCTTGGCAGCCATGAGCAATTTGGCCACCAATTCGTCCAGGACAATCCTGGCGTCCAGACGGGATCCCTTCAAGGCCAGGTCTGCTTCCAGCAACAGGTGGAGACTGTTGCGCAAGGCCTTTTGAGACAGATTCCGGGCATTGCGCTGGGCATTGCGCAGCCGAAATTCCCGCCCCTTGTACTCCCCATATTGGGCGGCATCCTCGTAGGTGCCCCCCTTTTCCTGGGCTACCCGCACCCGGTACATATCCACATAGGAGGAAGCCAAAGCTCCTAAAATGGCAACCGGCTCTTCATTTTGGTAAAACAGCTGCTCCAGCAGCCCATAGGCCTTTTCGTAATCTCCTCCGATCAGCGCTCCTGCCAAAAGAAAGACCGTGGTTTCCGTGGTCTTGGGCACCAGTTCCTCGATCATTCCCAAGGTGATTTCTGGCGTTCCTTCTCCGCAGCTTCCCAGGGCGTAGGCGCAGAGCTTTTCCAGCTCATTGCGCAGGCCCGTCACATCCAGCCCTGCATACTCTACCAGCTTGCCCGCGTTTTGCCGGGACAGGGTACAGCCGGATTTTTCCGCCTCCCGCTGGAGCATTCGCTGCAGCTCGGATACACTTCGCCTGCCGCACTGGACCACCGTTCCCCTGGCTTCCCCTTGCTTTAAAAACTTCCGCCATTTGGCAGACTTTTTCCCCTCAAAATCCAGGGTGGGATACCAAAAGACCAAAGTGGTGCTTTCGGGGCAAAGCTCCCACAGCTCATAAAGCTTTTCCAGCTCCTGGGCGTTCTTGGTCTCCACATCAAAATCCGCTACCGAAACGCATTTTCGATCGGCGAAAAAGGGCAAGGCCTGGGCCGCGTCTCCAATTTTGTCCACCGACGCTTCGTCTGTGAAGGTCTGATTGTTAAACTCCGGAAAGGCGTCCCCTGCCGCTTTTTTGATCAGCTGTTGGGAAAGCCGGCGCACCAGATACTTTTCCTCTCCCGCAATCACGAAAAGTCCTTCCAGCTCCCCTTCGGCAATCTGTTTTTTCAACCCGTTTTCGTCCACGGATGGCATCAGCCTTCCCTCCTTGCTTGCACCCGGCCCCCGGGCAGAATCTCCACCGCCACCGAATAGGTGTCTACCGGCAGCACCAGGCTTTCCCCCTCCTGGGGAAATTGAGTGATTTCCTCTATTATAGCATCGGTCTGCCAAACAGTAAATGAGGAATTTACCAGGCTCTTTTCCAAACAGGTGACCAAAATCTCACACTGCTGCTTTTGGGCCTTTTCCCACTCCACCAGAACTTCCACCCCATACAGGTTCAGCCGCACTCCCTCCCACCGAGGCAGTACTTCCGCCGTCACACCGGGCAGGGCCTGAAAGGTGTCCCCACCTTCCAGATACAGCGCTTCCGGGGCCTCCTCCAAGGATTGATCCCGATAGGTCCCCTGGGGCAGAACCAGCTGCCGTGTTCCATATTTCTCCAAAACCTGGGCTGCCCCTTCCAGGACATCGGCGTCCTGCATGGGCAGGCAGAGGGTTTCCACCGACCTGACACCCCGGCGGTTTAACACCTCCGTCACCGTTCCCGTCTGGTAACCGCCCAGAGAAAGCACCGCTGCCCGATCTTGGGACACCAACACCACACAGGAAGCTCCGCCGGATTCCGGCACCACCAAGGTAAAGGCCCGCCGGTAACCCACGTCCATTTGCCAGCTCCACAACAGAATTCCCCCACCGCAGATCACCGCAACACCCCGCCGGACCCACCTGGCTTTTCCTCCTCCCAGAGAAGCCACGGCCAACCCCAGCAGCAGAACTAAAACGCCCAGCACCGTCATCAGGGGAGCCCAACGGTCCACGGCCCAAAACATTCCCTTTCCCTGAGCCAGGAAGGCGCCTGTCTCCAAAAACAGCCGGGAAACCCATCCTGCTGCCCACAGGAAAGGTTCACACAAAGGCGCCAACGGAGGGCAAACCGCCAGCATCAATCCCCCAAAGGACAAATAGAGCAGCAATGTACCGGGAAGCACCACCAGCAGATTGGCCAGGGGAAGCAACAGGGAAAACCCCCGGAAGGAAGCCATCTGAACGGAAAATGTTCCCAAGGTGGCAGACCCTGTCAAAGCCAAAGAAGAAGCGATTCCCCTCCAAGGACCACGGCGGGAAAGACCTCGTTTCCCCAGCAGCATTCCATACAGGGGCCGGTACGCCAGCAGAATTCCCAAGGTGGCCAGCACCGAAAGGGCAAAGCCCATGTCCCCGCCGGAAAAGGGATCTCCCAGGCACACCAGCAGCACCGCCAGCCCCAGGGAATTGAGACTGTCCGCAGGACGGCCGAAGGAATCCGCCACCAGAATGACTCCATACATGGCGGCTCCCCGGCAGGCAGAAGGGGAAAAGCCCGTCAAGGCCAGGAAAACAAAGAGCACCAAACCGGTCAGCAAATTGCGCACCGCCTTCACGGCGGCGGTTCTCCGGAAGAGCAGGTGCAGAAAGCCTGCCAGAGCTGTCATGTGCAGACCGGAAACCACCAGGATGTGGGACACGCCCAATTGCCGGAAATTGCTGATATCCTCCTGGGAAAGGCGGCTGTTGTCTCCCAGTGCAATGGCCCGGATGAGCCCGGCCTCCCGCTGGGGCAACCGCTGATCCAATTCCCGGCCCAGCCGGTGACGGAGCCTTGCCAGCAATTCCCACAGGGGCGTCACCGGATCCTCCACCACCTGGACCCCTTCATACTGGACCAAGGTCGCCCCCAGGGAAATGCCGTCTGCCAACCGGGAATTCCGCAGGGAAAACAGGCCGCCGCTGTAATCAAAGGCGTAGAACCGGACGTCACATTCCACCCAATCCCCCGGCTGACAGGACAGAGGCAAGGAAGCAGAGAGCCGCAGGGTAAAGGGGTCCGTTTCCTGTAAGGTTTCTTCCCCCGCGGGATCTCCCAAGCCTTCCACCCGGATGGAATAGTAATAGGTATGATACTGCTCCCGGGGATACTCCAACACTTGCCCCCAGATGGTTCTGGTTTGACCATCCAGCTCCCAGCAAGGGGACACTCGGTTCCAGGCATTTTGGTAGGAAAGGAGCATTGCCCCGATGGCCAAGAAAACCCAAAATCCTCCCAAAAACGCGCAAAGAGCCCCCGGCTTTTGCACCGGAAGCTCTTTTTCACAGGAGATTCTCCTGCTCCGCCCGTACAAGGATACTCCCACCCAGGCGATTCCGCATATGGCGGCCAATCCCAGGCATAGCGCCGCCAGGGGCCAGGAAAATTCCGGTCCCAACGCGGCGGCCAGCACCAAGGCCGCATACACGGAAAACCCCACCAGGGCCAGAGGACGGGCCATGCTTTATTTGAAGAACAAAGGCAGCGGCTCCAGATAGATAATGTCTGTCCGGTCCTTGGCATCGCCTTCCGCCAGCACGCAGGCTTTGCCCACCACCTTGGCGCCGATGGAATGGAGCAGTTCCTCCATGGCAGCCAGGGACTCACCGGTGGAGATCACATCGTCCACAATGAGAACGCGCTTATCCTTCAGATTTTCACAGTCCGCCTTGGACAGGTACAATTTCTGCACATGGTCCGTGGTGATGGACTTCACTTCCACATGGATGGGATCTTCCATATAGGCTTTGACCCCTTTTCTGGCAACCACATAATCCCGGCATCCAATGCGGGCCATCTCATAGGCCAGGGGAATCCCTTTGGATTCCGCGGTGACGATCACATCGTGCTCCGGGCATTTTTCCATGAGAGCCTTGGCGGTCTTCTCCGTGATCTCCACGTCGCTGAACATCACGAAGCCTGCAATGTCCATGTGGTCGTCAATAGGGCAAATGGGAAGTTCCCGTTCGCATCCGGCAATATTGATTTTGTACACGTCTCCCATAATAGGGCCTCCTTATTCTCTCCCTTTCACCCTTTCTTGAAAGAAAGGATCAAAGAACTTTTACTTCGCGGCGTTTCTTTTCAGCTTCCTCATGCCTCGCTCCTCGCGATGGAGGATTTCTCCCGGGGGAGATTATTTTTCCTCCGTGGGGGGGAAGGGAGGCCAGCCCATTTTCCGTTTGCCCAGCAAGTGGAAATGGAGATGCTGCACGCTCTGCATCCCATCCCGACCACAGTTGTTCACCAGACGGAACCCGTTCTCCAAGCCCATTTCCTGAGCGATTTTGGGAACCGTCTCAAAAATATGAGCCACCACGCCGCTGTTTTCCGGCGTGATCTCCATGGCGGAGGCGATGTGCTCCTTGGGAATAATCAGCACATGGACAGGGGCTTGGGGATCCTGGTCGCAGAAGGCGATCAACTGGTCATCCTCATACACGGTCTTAGAGGGAATCTGTCCCTGGGCAATTTTGCAGAAAATACAGTCAGTCATGGTCAGAACTCCTTTCAAAGGTAATGATATGTGTCACGGGCTCCATTAGCCCAATTGCTTTTTCACCAGCTCAGGCACAGCGGTCAAAGCGTCGTCCAGCTTGGACTGGTCTTTGGCTCCTGCCATGGCAAAGTCGGGACGGCCACCGCCGTTGCCGCCGCACAACTGAGCCACCTCTTTCACCAGCACGCCGGCCTTCAAGCCCTTGGCCTGGGCCGCCTTGTTGCAAGACGCCGCCAGGGTGGCCTTGCCATCGTTGATTCCGGCAAACACTGCCGCCACAGCGCCCTCATACTCCTTGGCCTTGTCGCAAAGGGCCCGCAGGGCATCGCTGCTGGTACCGGACAACAGGGCAAACACCACTTTCACCCCGTCGATATCCTGAGCGTTGCGGAACACGCCTTCCAGATTGGCAGAGGCCAACTTGGCATTCAGGGAATCGATGGTCTTGTCCTTTTCCTTCAGTTCGCCCATCATCTGCCGGGCGTGGAGAGGCAATTCCATGGGATTGGCCACCTTCATGGCCACCGCCGTATCCCGCAGGGTAGTCATCTGGGATCCCAGCAGATTCAGCACGCCCATTCCGGTGACGCCCTCAATCCGGCGCACACCGGAAGCCACAGAGGATTCGGAAAGAATTTTGAACAGGCCCAGCCGGGCAGTGTTGTCCATATGGGTGCCGCCGCAGAATTCCTTGGAGAAACCGTCTTCCACGGAAACCACCCGAACCACGTCTCCGTACTTCTCGCCAAACAAAGCCATGGCACCGCTCTTGCGCGCTTCCTCAATGGGCATCTCCACCATGGAAACAGGTACTGCCTTCAGGATTTCCTCATTGACCAGCATTTCCACCTGGGCCAGTTCCTCGGGTGTCATGGCAGAGAAATGGGTGAAGTCAAACCGCACATGGTGCTCGTTGACCAGCTGGCCTGCCTGCTCCACATGGTCGCCCAGCACACGGCGCAAAGCCGCCTGCAGCAGGTGAGCCGCCGTATGGTTGCGCATGATGGACCCCCGGCGATGGGCGTCCACTTTGGCAGTCAGGCTGTCTCCCACGTTCAGGGTGCCCTCGTTGACCACCGCCCGATGGAGATAGATTCCCTCATGCTTGGTGGTGTCGATCACGTCCACAGAAACTCCTTCAGACTCCAGCACGCCGCTGTCGCCCACCTGGCCGCCGCCTTCCCCATAGAAGGGAGTGGTATCCAGGACCACGGAGACTTCCGCCCCTTCGGAAGCGGAATCCACACGCTGACCTCCTTGAATAATGGCCAGCACCTTGCCTTCCCCTTCCATCTGGGTATAGCCGGTGAACACAGTCTCCGGCAGGCCCGAAGCAGCGCTGCCCTCGCCCTTCCAGGCATCGGCACCCGCGTCCTTCCGGGCATTCCGGGCACGCTCCCGCTGCTCCTGCATCAGCTGACGGAACCGCTCTTCATCCACCTGCATGCCCCGTTCAGAGAGGATCTCCTTGGTCAGGTCCAGGGGGAATCCATAGGTGTCGTTGAGGGTGAAAGCGTGCTCTCCGGAAAACACCTTGGAGTCCGCCTTGTCGATGAGGGTGTACAGCAGGTTCAGACCCTGGTCGATGGTCTTCTGGAAGCTCTCTTCCTCGAAGCTCACAATTTTCTTGATGGTCTCACGCTTTTCCAGAAGCTCCGGATAAGCCTTTTCGTTCTCCTGAATGACCGTATCCACCACGTCTTTCAGGAACGCTCCCCGGATTCCCAAAAGCTTTCCATGACGGGCAGCCCGGCGCAGCAGACGCCGCAGCACATAGCCTCGGCCCTCATTGGAGGGCAGCACGCCGTCGCCGATCATGAACACGGTGGAGCGGATATGGTCGGTAATCACACGCAGGGACACGTCGGTCTTCGGGTCGTCCCCGTAGTGCACTCCAGCAATCTCGCAGATCTTCTTCATGATGTTCTGGACCGTGTCCACCAGGAACAGGTTGTCCACCCCCTGCATGACGCAGGCCAGGCGCTCCAGGCCCATTCCGGTGTCGATGTTCTTTTGGATCAGGTCGGTATAGTTGCCCTGGCCGTCGTTGTTGAACTGGGAAAACACCAGGTTCCAAACCTCTACAAAGCGGTCGCAGTCGCAGCCAAAGCCGCAGGTGGGCTTGCCGCAGCCATGCTTTTCCCCGCGGTCAAAATAGATCTCAGAGCAAGGGCCGCAGGGGCCGGAGCCGTGCTCCCAGAAGTTGTCCTCTTTGCCAAACCGCTTCATGTGGCTCTCTTCCACGCCGATCTCCTTGGTCCAGATGTCCCAGGCCTCGTCGTCGTTTTCATACACGGAAATGTACAGCAGCTCCTTGGGCATCTCCAGCACCTGGGTGAAAAATTCCCACGCCCAGGAAATGGCCTCCCGCTTGAAGTAATCCCCAAAGGAGAAGTTGCCCAGCATCTCGAAGAAAGTGCCGTGACGGTCGGTGTAGCCCACATTTTCAATGTCGCCGGTGCGAATGCACTTCTGGCAGGTGGTCACGCGCCGCCGGGGCGGAGTGACTTCTCCGGTGAAGTACTTCTTCATAGGTGCCATACCGGAGTTGATCAGCAGAAGGCTGTTGTCCCCCTGGGGAATCAGCGAAAAGCTGGGCAGCCGAAGGTGCTCCTTGGATTCAAAAAATTTCAGAAATTTCTCTCTCAGTTCGTTTAACCCTGTCCACTGCATGGTTCTTTACCTCTCTTTTTCTACTCTCTATCTTCTCTATCCCGTGGTCCCCACACTTGGGAAACTTATTTTCCACAGGTGTACTGCCACAAAAGCTTCAAGGTGTTTTCCACACCCTCCACATGGGAACGCTCGTACCCGTGGGAGGCGTACACTCCCGCGCCGATGAGGCCGTGGCGCACGTCATACCCAGCCCGAAGGGCCGCTTCCGCATCGCTGCCATAGTGGGGATATACATCCACCGCATAGGCTGCCCCCGCGGCCTGGGCTGCTTCTACCAGAGCGGTGGTCACCTTGTAGTCGTAAGGCCCGCCGGAATCCTTGGCGCAGATGGAAACCTCCCGCTCGGTGCACCGAAGGCCTTCCCCTACGCAGCCCATGTCCACGCTGATGAGCTCTTCCACATCCTCCGGCACCGATGCGGCAGCTCCGTGGCCCACCTCCTCGTAGACGGTGAAGTGGAGATACACCTTCCGGTTGGGGGTGATCCCCTGTTCCTTCAGCTCTTTGGCGTATCCCAGCAAAATAGCGGCACTGAGCTTGTCGTCCAGGAACCGGCTCTTGATATAGCCCGATTCCGTCACCACCGTGCGAGGATCAAAGCAGACAAAGTCCCCTTCCTGGATACCCAAAGCCCTGGTTTCCTCGGCTGTTTTCACCGGCTGATCGATGACCACTTCCATGACGGGGAATTTCCGGTTCTTGCTGCCATACTCTCCGTTGACATGGACCGAGGCATCATTGAGCTGCAAACAGCCCGTATAGGTGCCCTGGAACCTGGTGTAAATCCGACAATTTTCCGTCTCGCAGTTTTCCGGCTGCAAGCCCCCCACAGGGGAGAGGATCAGCCGGCCGTTTCCCTTTATGGACTGGACCACAGCTCCCAGGGTGTCCACATGGGCCATCAGCAGCAGCCCTGCCCCCCGGCCTCCCAGGCAGACGGTGACCCCGCCCTTCCGGGTCTTTTCCGGGGCGTACCCCAAAGCCTGCAATTCCTCCATCAGATAATCCGCCGCCCGGTCCGTAAAACCGGAGGGGCTGTCGATGGACAACAGGCGTTTTACTTGTTCCACACAATAGGATGTCTCCATGTTTCTCCCTTCTCTTTCCTGACCTGGCGCTTCCCTCGGGAATCATTCCGGGGTTCCACGGATGTGTTCAAAAAAAATAGACTTTCCCGCCCCTATGGGACGGAAAAGTCCGTGGTACCACCCAAATTGCCCGCTCCCTGCTGGGGACAGGCCTCTTTGCTCCCGATAACGGGGGAACCGTGCCGCTCCTCGCGGCGTGCGCCGAAACCGCACTGCGTCCTTCCGCAGTGGAAGCGGCCTGCCTGATCCTTTCCTGGCAACCTTCCACCATAGGGCCGCCTCTCTGCAAGGAGGGGAAAAAGGCATCTTCTTCGCGCATTCTTCCAGGATTCAACTTTACCCCTATTATAGCCGCCCCAGTTCCTTCTGTCAATTCCTTCCCCGCACCTTTTCTGGAAAGAACCTTCTCTTACGACAGGGGAAGCCCTTCGGCCACCTGGCGGAACACCCGGGCCGCCGCTCCCTGGTCGTCGGGCGTGGATTCCGCCAAAACGGTGATGCAGTATTTGGGCCCCGTTTCCCCGCTGACAAAGCCACAGTACCAGAAATGAAGCAGCTCCTCTTCCCCTTCCATCACCCCCGTTTGAGCGGTTCCGGTTTTGATCCCCGAAACCCGTCCCTCCGGCGCCCCTGCCTTTCCGGTGCCCTCCTGAGCAGCGTTGGTCAGCATTTCCCGGAGGGTGTTGGCGGTCTTCACTCCCATGACCTGGACCTTCCGATCCGCTGAAGAAGTCAGGTTGGTCAGTTCCTTCCCCTCATCCACCAATCCCAAAATCAACTTGGGAGAGGTATAGGTGCCCCCGGAAACAATGGTGTTCATCATGGCGCAAAGCTGTAACGGGGTCACGGTCAGCTCCCCTTGGCCAAAGGAAAAATTCGCCAGCGCCCGGGCGTTGTTCAAGTCCTCCAGGGTGGGAAGCACTCCCGAGGAGGTCCACAGTCCCCGGCCAAATTCCTGAGCCGATCCGAACCCCAGATTGTACCCCATGGTCAAGACCGTTTGTCCTCCCAGAATCCTGGCGGCGTTGATGAAGTAACAGTTGCAGGATTTCTCCAGTGCCCCTTCCAGATCCAACTCTCCGTGGGCCGTCTGGTTGATACAGTGAAATTGCAGCCCGCCTCCGTTGATGGATCCCTGGCACTGAAAGGTCAAATCTCCCTGGCCTGCTTCCAGAAGGGCAGCCGCCGTCACCAGCTTGAACACCGACCCGGGAGCATAGGCGGAAAAAGCCCGATTGAGCAGGGGAGAGTCCTCCTCTTCCATGGCCTCTCCTATCTCCAGGGGGGAGAAGTCCGGCACGCTGGCCACCGCCCGGATCTCACATCCCGGCACCTGGGTGACCACCACGGCTCCCTTCTCCAACCCTTGGGCAGCCTCCTGAACCAGACTCTGGATCTCCCGGTCCAGGGTCAAAGCCACCCCTCCTGTGGACTCCCCAAGGGTGTTGGTCACCTGACGC
>UMIO01044787.1_pt1 | contig 55601 bp, 47 predicted proteins | sample 1965821 | NCBI WGS metagenome assembly UMIO01 (sample SAMEA4836127, study PRJEB28245) | human gut metagenome | biome: gut microbiome; material: fecal sample | place: Denmark | collected 2008
CGAGGTGACTGTCCACCGGAATGAAAAAGAAGAAGGTCCTGCCGACAGCACAGATGCCAGGCTTCTTTCCCTGATTCCCGCGGCGGGGACCTTGAGCCCCACCTTTTCGCCGGATATTCTCTCTTACACCTTGACGGTCCCCTATGAGGTGACCACCATGACTTTCACCGCAGAAGCGGCGGAAGGAGCCCGATTCTCAGTGAACCGGAAGAACCTGGGTTCTGGTGGCAGCGACACTCTATTTAAGATTACCGTCACCGCAGAAGACGACGAGACAAAACAGATCTATGAAGTGACCGTCCACCGAAACGAAAAGGGATCCGCAAATACCGCTTCTTCCAGTTCACACACGTCCTCATCCGGATCCAATGAAAGTTCAGGATCTCATTCCTCAGGCGGATCTGGAGATGCGTCTTCGGAAAAAGACACCCAGGGTGCAGGGGAAAAAGCTGCAGAATCGGAGGAAAAGTCCCAGGCCGTGCCGGTAGCAGTGGTATCTGAGCCCATGGATGGAACCGGTGGGGCAGGGGAGTTGTTGGAAGGGACCGATGCTTCCGAGCAGATCTCTTTAAACGAGGAGAACACCTCCGTATTGCCTGGGTTCCTGGTGCTGTTGGGATTTAGCTTATTTGGATTCCTTTCCGGTCCATTGTCCAAATGGTTGGCCAAGCGATTCCCGGACGAGAAATCCCCAGATGAACCGGAGAATCCTGGACCGTAAGCCAGAAAAACCTCCTTCGCCGAAAGCAGCGGAGGAGGTTTTTTCATTTCTTTTTAGAGCGGCGCAGACGTTTCTGAACTCGTACATCGCGCCCTAAAAACTCCAGTTTTCCATAATAGCCCGTGATTCTGGAAGCGAACCGTTCGCTGTAGCGATCTTCCAGCTCTTTCAAGGAGAGGTTTGTGCTGATGATGGTGGGTTTATCGGCCAGCATCCGCGCATTGACGATATTGTAGAGGGCGGCGTTTACATAGGCGGAGGGAAACTCCGTGCCCAAATCGTCCAGGATCAGCAAATCGCAATCGATCAATTGGGCGTTGGTACCCCCATCCTCTGGAATATCTCGATCGAAGCGTTCTTTTTCCAAGGCCACCGCGAAACTTTGGGCGGAACCATAAACGACTCCGAACCCTTTTTCGATGGCTTTGGCGGCAATGGCCAGGGAGAGGTGGGTTTTCCCCAGTCCGGTGCCCCCCTTGAAGAGAAGGCTGGGGGAGTTTGCCCGGAATTTTTCCCCATAGCTTTTGCAGGCCCGGAAGACTTTTTCCATTTGGGCGTATGTGCGGTCATCATCCTTGTAGTATTCCAGGGAAAATTTATCAAAGGAACAATTCTCCAAAGGCACGCTCATGCTGAGTTTTTCGAAGGCCAAGTTCCGCTGGATAGACCGGAGACAACTGCACATGTGGCCATCCACATAGCCGGTGTCCCGGCATTTAGGACACTGATATTGAGGAGTCACGTCGGCCTCGGTGAGATTGAACTCCGAAAGCAGCCGATTGTATTCCGCTTTTAAAGACAGACCCCGGTCACGGAGTTTTTCAATTTCTCCTCGAACGTCTCCTCCGTTGAGGACCGCCCTGGCAGCGCCGGCAGCATTGGAGGCCATCTCGTTTTTAATTTCCCGGGCACGGGGGCACTGGGCGTAGAAAGCTTCCCGTTTTTCCTCTGCGGCGGATTCCGCCTGCTGCCTGCGGTGTTCCAATTCCAGGCAGGCAACCTGATAAATCTTTTTTCCATATCCCATGGTTTACAGCTCCTCAGGCAAATCGAAGAAGCTGATTTTCTCCAGTTCTTCGATGTCGTAGGTTTTGTTGTCTTCCCGTTCTTCCCGCTTTTTAGAATCCCACTGTTCCAATTCTTGCAAGTTTCGGATTCCTTGTTTCTGCCAGCTTTCCAGAATTTTATTGATATAGCTGACGTTAAACTTGCCGGTGTTATCGGCGCAACGTTCGTAGGCGGCAGTGAGCATTTCGGGAGTAAATTTCCACTGGTAGACCCAACGATAGGCGGCTTCCTCCTCCCGCTTGGTAGGGGAGCGTCTGGGAAGACCTGCGGCAGATTCCACCTTGGCCCAAGCCTGGCGTCGTTCGTTGAGTTCTTGGAGTTTTCTTTCAGCGGCGTCCAGGGTGAAAATTCCATTTTCCGCCCAGTCCCTTGCCACGGAGTCAATATAGGAGGTGCCGGTTTTCCCAACGTCCTTGGCATAGTGCAGAAGCATGACCACCACTTCTACCGGTAGGCCATAATCATCGCAGATAGTCAGCAATTCGGAGGTCATGGCAGGGGAGAGGGTTTTTCCCAAAGTAGCTTCTGCCTCCTGCATTAAATACCGGATTTCCTCGGACTCCCCAATGCGCGCAGCCAAATGAAGGGTGTCCGGTTTGACCATTCGTTTCCGCTGGGGAAGCCGCTGAGCAACGGCGGGAGCGGGGGAAACAGGTGCAGGAGAAGGGACAGTGTTTTCCTGGGGGACGGGAGAAAGGACGCCGTCGTGTTCAGAAATAAGGCCAGCCTTTTGCCAATACTCCAGAGCGTCCAAGGCACTGTCCTGGGTCATCCCCAAGGTTTCAGCCAACTCTTCCGGAGACACTGTTTCACCTCCGTGGCGCAGCAACCACAGGATGACCTGGAGCTGTTCTTTTCCGGCCAACTTCAAATGCTGATCTACCAAAGCGCATGGAACGGCAAAAACACTGTTCCACGGGCCCAAATCCAATCCATACTTCATCCAGGGGTCCCCCTTTCCATTGCAAATCCCATTGTCTGGGGGATATTATAGCACAGAATCCACGGGGAAAAAAGTGGGACTTTTATCTTGACAGTTCCTCCCCTTTTCTAGTATAATAACTAGGCGCTGAAGAAACGCTGTGTGAAACGGGGAGAGGGAAGAGTTTTCCGTTTCCGGATGCATGGGGATCCATTACGGATGGCGCATGAGGAAAAGTGTGCTGGCATAGCTCAGTCGGTAGAGCAGCTGATTCGTAATCAGCAGGTCATTGGTTGTCGCTAAGGGTGAACAACCGGGAAGAAACACGTTGGGCCTCCAGTTGCAGTCTCAACAGGCAAACAGATTGAAAAAAGTGAATATGCTGGAATAGCTCAGTTGGTAGAGCAGCTGATTCGTAATCAGCAGGTCGCGTGTTCAAGTCACGTTTCCAGCTCCATGAAAAAGTCCAGGAATCATGCGGGTTCCCGGGCTTTTTTGTATTCGCGGAATATTCTCTTTTATGCTTTATAAGAAATAAGAAACAACCCCAAAGTCGTTTTCCAATGTGCTGATGACTCCGTCAAAGTCCTTTTTCGTCCCGTGTGTGGCCCAGAAAGGCGGGTGAGGACACCAACTGGGGGTTGGGACCCGCAGACCAGAAGAAAGCCCCCAAAAGCCAAAATTCTCGGTTTCTTCAAAGCGTTTTTCTGTTTTGGTATATTTTTAGGCAGCGCAGGGTGATATAATAAAAATAGGCGAAAGCCCAATACCACAGCATTCCGGTGAGGATCACACCCTGTGTGACCTCAGGCATTCATGAGCCCCGCGAATCAATATAAAATATTCCACTGCAGGTGGATCCCATGAAAGTCCACAGTATTTGGCGCTGTGCCGGCAGCGTGGTGTGGCCCTTCCGCGATGCGGAAAGGAAACAACTTGAACCAAGTAGAGATCCTCTACGAAGGTGAAACTATATCAGTGCCAAAGGAGGTCGCGGACTTTCTGGAGCAGGATCGGAAGCGGGCGGCAGCTCAGGACAAGCGGGACGAGAGGCATCTTAGTAAAAGCGAGTTTGAAACGGTGCTGTCCTGTATGGCCAGTTGTGCGTCTTTGGAAGAATCTGTGCTCCGAAGCCTCCAGCTTAAAAATCTGCGGGAAGCTGTGAAAGCCCTGAGGGAAGAGGATCAAAAGCTCATCTCTCTCCGCTACGACAGCGAACTGACCATGGAGGAAATGGGGAAACTCCTGGGTGTTTCCAAAATGGCAGTATCAAAGCGACTGAAGAAACTTCACCAAACCCTGAAAAGCTCTGTCGAATGACAGGGCTTTTCGCCTGTTATCTCATATTCGCTTTGGTAATATCCTCCCATAATGACCCACCATTTTCAGAGAAGCCCTTACCGGTTTCTCTTTTTTCTGTTTTTTAAACTTTTTGGTTTACAACCCCTTTCCAAGTGTCCTTATAGATGAAGGGGTGAAACAGCCCCTATAAGACTTGAGAAAGGAGGCAAACCATGAAGCAAAAACCATTGTTTACCGTGGACGGCGAAACGTTGACCACCACCCTGCTGCCGCCGGTACGGTTTGTGGTGGAGGACTTCCTCCCACAGGGACTGCACCTGCTGGCGGGAGCGTCTAAGATTGGCAAATCTTGGCTGGCTCTTTGGCTGTGTCTGCAGGTGGCGAAGGGGGAGAAGGTCTGGAATTTTCCCTCCAGGAGGGGGGATGTGCTCTACCTCTGTCTGGAAGATAACTACTCCCGTATCCAAAGCCGCCTGCTGGACATCACCGATACCGCTCCGGGAAATCTCCACTTCGCTACGGCTTCTGAAAAGCTGCGCTGTGGGCTGGAGCAGCAGATCCAGCAGTTCCTTGCAGGGCATACACATACGGTGCTGGTGGTAATCGACACCCTCCAGCGGGTCCGGGGAATGGGCGGGGACGCCAACGCCTATGCCAACGACTACCGGGGCCTGGAAGTGCTGAAGGCCCTGGCCGACAGCAATCATCTGGCCATCCTGCTGATCCATCACCTACGAAAACGGGAAGACGAGGACCCCATGAATATGATCTCCGGCACTATGGGGATCAGCGGGGCCACCGATTCCAACTTTGTTCTTCGCAAGGACAAACGCAGCTCCCGGACCGCCACCCTCTACTGTACGGGAAGAGATATCACCTATCGGGAGTTGAAAATCTCCTTCGATTCCCAGGCCCACCGCTGGCTGTTGCTGGACGACGGCGCCCAGGAAGAGCCCGTCCCCACAGACCCTTTAGTGGTTCAGCTGGCGGAATTTCTCCGTGCCAAGAGGGAGTTTGCCGGCACCGCCACAGAGCTTTCCCAGGCGCTGGAGCCCTTCACGGGGGAAACAATCCTGCCCAACGTGCTCATGAAGCGCCTGATTCGTCACCGGGACCAGGTGGAGAAACAGGGCGTCCTTCTGGAAACCAGCCGGACAAGAGAGGCCCGACGCATCCACCTGTCCCTCCGTTGTGACGGGAGTGACGGCAGTGACGGGAAAAGTTCCACAGTCCCTGTATCAGATTTGTTGTCACAGCCGTCGCAGCTGTCACAGGAAAAGCGGGGAATGGGACCTGGGTAAAACATGCCCGTTAGGGCATGGCAAGTTTCGCCGCTGTGGTACGGCCGGGGCCTTGCCCCACCCGTTCTGCGGCAGAGTGGGCTAAGCCCGCACCCCTATTTTATAAAAAGGAGAGATATGGATCATGAATGATTTTACCCTTTTCAAAGCAAAGCAGGAAACTCTGGACTATGTGTTGTCGGAGATGGAAAAGACACTGGGAGAGCAGATGCCTCCTGCTCAGGCGGTGGCATCTTTCCTAGAGGATCCAGAGGGGGAAGCCCAGCTGACAGACCTCCAGCAGCTGGTCCTCATGGACAAGCTGCTGGAGTGGAACGAGATCAACGTCCGGGTAACCTCAGATCTTCTCCGCTATAAAATGATGAAACAGGCGGGGATTGTTCACTCTTTGGACGAGTTCCTGGAGCGATGTTACTCCGACAGTGAGGAGGAATGACCGTGACACGCAACAACTTTATCCGCGCCAGAGTGGCGGATTGGGAGAAGCACTTCATCCAGTCCAAGGCGAAGGAGGCGGGCCTTTCGGAAAGCGAATTCGTCCGCCGGGCTGCCATGAACAAGGACGTGACTGTCCTCCCAGGAGTGGATGAGCTGGTCCGGGAGCTCCGCTACCAGGGCAACAATCTGAACCAGCTGACGGTGATGGCCCGGCAGGGACGTATCAAGCTGGTGGACTTAGGTCCGCTCCTGGAGGTGTACCAAAGGACATGGCATGCGTTAAATTTGTTGCTGTCTCGCGTGGGCTGAGAGGTATCGTAGACTATGTGACCAACCGGGAGAAAACAAATGAATCGCTGATTTCCGGGGTGAACTGCCTGCCCCAGACCGCTGTGGAGGAATTCCAGGCGGTGAAGCTACGATTCCACAAGACAGAGGGGAGAAGTTATTACCACATTGTCCAGGCCTTCTCTCCCGATGATCCCCTGGACTTTGCTACTGCACATGAGATCGGCGTGGCCTTTGCCCAGTACTTCCAGGGATTCCAATGCCTGGTGGCCACCCACCAGAACACGGCACACATTCACAACCACATCATTCTCAACTCGGTAAACTTTGAAACGGGGAAGAAATTTCACCAGAGTGCAAGGGAGATGGGGCAAGCCAAAGAGTACTCCAACCAGCTGTGCAGGGAGCGGGGGCTTTCTGTCACGGAGGTGAAAGCAGCCCCATCTTGTATCCCCCGTTGGAAGCGGAAACTGCGGCAGGACATCCGATTTGCTATGGAAAACTCCCATACCCGAGAGGAATTCATCCATAGAATGGAAGCCATGGGGTATCGGGTGAAATGGGAGCCGGACCAGAAATATATCACCTACACTACGCCGGACAACATCCGCTGCCGGGACAGCAAGCTTTTCGATTCCACGCTCCTTCGGAAGAATCTGGAGAGCTACTTCGCCATGGGCGGGGCGGAGTATTTGGAAGATACCATCCAGGTTTCTGCAGACAGCGGTGTCAGTTTGGAGAATGCTGTGTGGGACTTTTCCTCTCTTTTGCAGGATCTGAACGAGGAGGAAAACGGATACCACTTGGAAACGGTTCACCACAGCCGGGAGGAGTTGGAGCATATCCTGGCGCGGGGCGGCAAGCTGGACCATACCCAGTACGCAGTGGACGAAGAAGAGGAATACGAACAGACCCATGGATTCTCTATGGGAATGTAACTGAGAAAGGAGAACACTACGAACCTTTTGATGCCAACGCTGTATACCAGCCACAACACGGTGATTCGAGGCGTGCGGTATATCACCCTCAGCGTCTTTCGGGGGGAGAAAAGTATTTTCGACAAGGTGGGAGAGATGATCGCCGGGGATGAGGCTCTGTCCTCTTTCCACAAAGAAGAGAAAGAACATTCAGTGAGTTACGGTATGGATAAAGAGGAGAAATAGGGGTATGGTGTGGGAAGGAAAGGAGGCAGCCCCCATGGAAAAACCGCAGGCCGCTATTTACTGCAGGCTCAGCCAGGACGATGGGAGTCTGGGGGAGTCCGGCAGCATCCAGACCCAGAAGGCGATTCTCACCCAGTACTGCCAGGAACACCACATGGAGATCGTAGACTGTTACTGCGATGACGGCTGGAGCGGCACCAACTTCGACCGCCCCGCCTTCCAGAGAATGATCGGGGATATTGAAGCGGGCAAGGTCAACACAGTTATCGTCAAGGACCTCTCCCGGTTCGGCAGAGAGTACGCCCAGATGGGCCTTTACATTGAGCACTATTTCGAGGAAAAAGGCGTTCGATTCCTCTCTCTGGCGGAGAACATAGACTCCCAAGAAGGCTTGAATAATTTAGTCCTTCCCTTCACCAATGTCATCAACTCTCTCTATGCGCGCCAAGCATCGGAAAAGACAAAAGCAGCCCATCGGGTCCGGGCCAAGAACGGGATGTTTCTTGGCTCCCGGGCCCCTTATGGGTATCAGAAGGATCCCAAAGACCGCCATCACCTGATCGTAGACCCGGAAGCGGCAGAAGTGGTGAAGGAGATCTTCCAGATGTTTGCGGACGGGATCGGATATGTGCGCATGACCAAGATCCTCCGGGAGCGGAACATTCTCAATCCCCAGGCCTATTTCAACCAGAACAACCCGGACTACTACAAGCACAGCGACTACTGGCGCAAGCCCTTCGACTGGCACGCCACCTCGGTCCGAGCGATTCTTAACAACCAAGTTTACCTGGGCAAGCTGACTTTTGGAAAAACAAAAACAAAGGGTTTCTTCGATAAGCGCCGGGTGCCCGCCGAGGAATCAGACTGGATTGTGGTGGAGCATACCCATGAGCCGCTGGTGAGCCAGGAGCTCTGGGATACGGTCCACCAGATGATGAAAGCCCGCCGCAGGGAAAATGGCAGCGGCCATGTACAGCCCTTTGTGGGGTTGGTGAAATGCGCTGGGTGCGGTTCTTCTCTCAACGCCAGCTACGACAACAAGAAGGGGAAATATACGGGCTTCTCCTGCTGGGTGTACAAGAACTACGGCAAGCAACGATGTACCTCCCATGCCATAGGTTGGCAGACGTTGAATCGTCTGGTATTGGAAGACATTCGCCGCAACGCCCAGGTGGCCAAGTTAGCTTCTTCTCGGTACATGGAAATGCTGCTCGCGGCCAAGCTGGAAAAAAAGAAGGGGGAAACAGCCCGGGCAGAGCGTGAACTGAAAAAGGCAGAGAAACGTGTGGAAGATCTGGACAAGATCTTAACGAAGCTCTACGAGGACCAGGCCTTAGGAAAGATCAGCGAATCCAGGTACCAGGCTATGGCTCCCGGCTATGAGGATGAACAAGCTTCCCTGAGAGAGCGGGTAGGCCAGCTGCAGGAGCAACTGGCCCACACCCAGGAGGTCCAGGACAATATTGAGCAGTTTATCCCTCTGATTCAGAAGTACACAGACATTCAGGAGCTCACACCCCACATACTCAACGAGCTGATCGAGAAGATCGTAGTCCACGAGAAAAAGGTGGAGGAAGATGGATCCAAAAGCCAGCTGGTTGAAATTCACTACAAATTTGTGGGCTGTATTGACCTGGGTGCGATGTTGGGCTAATAGAAGAAAAAGCAAAAATGAAAATAGGCCCTGGCGGAAAGCTGGGGCTCAGTTTTTTGGTTGCTACAAGGTAATAGCTTTATTTTAGAATGCTATATTCTTGTAGCAAAAGGAACGATGAGTTATAATACAAAGAAACAGGCATTAGTACTAGCACACTCTTGTAAAACGACAGAAGATTATAGCTTTAGGGAATGACTGCTGATAGGGAGTCCGAGGCGTCTTGCCTGTTATAGATATAAAGGAGATCACCGATGTTTTATCAAATGATTACCAATGCGCGGGACCGTTGGTTTTCCTCCCCCGCTTGTACTGCACGGGAGGTCATGAAATATATTGAGCAGACGAACCAGATGCGTGACGCCCAGGTGGATGCCATCAAAACCTATTTGTTCCTGAAAATTGCCTGCGGGTGTGTGCCGCTCTCGCAGTTGTTTTGCCAGGGAACATTCAATACGCTGAACTTGGAGCAGGAGGAAATTTCTACCAGTGTTCGTGACTTTCTGGAGGATCACCCAGATGCGGCGGCTCTATTTGAATATGCCTGCTTGAAAAATGACAGTGGGGAACAGGTATCCGAGAAGCTGGAGAAGCAGATACGCAAAGCTCCGGAGAGTATTGACTATGAAAAATTTTTCCGTGATGCCTTCTATGGCGTGTCCTATACAGACTACCTGTTCAGTCTCCCCATGGGGGCGGGAAAGACCTATCTGATGGCGGCGTTCATCTACCTGGATCTGTACTTTGCCAGGAATGAACCCAACAACCCCGCATTTGCCCACAATTTTATGATTTTTGCTCCCTCCGGCTTGAAGTCCTCTGTGGTGCCAAGTTTGAAGACCATCCAGCGATTCGACCCCACCTGGGTGATCCCGGAGCCCGCTGCCTCGAAAATCAAGCGGCAGCTGTCCTTTGAAGTACTGGACCAGTCCAAGACGGCGAAGAAATCCAACAAGACGAAAAATCCCAATGTGCAGAAGATCGCCAATCATCAGCCCCTTTCCGAACTGTTCGGCCTGGTGGCCGTGACCAACGCGGAGAAGGTGATCCTGGACCGCATCCAGGAAAAGGCCGGACAGATCAGCATGTTTGAGGAGAGTGACGATGAAAAGGATCGGCAGGCCAACGAGTTGCGAAACTTGATTGGAAAGTTGCCCTCTTTGTCTGTATTTATCGATGAGGTCCACCATGCGGTCAGCGATGAGATCAAGCTCCGTGCAGTGGTCAACAAGTGGGCAGAAAATCAGACCATCAATTCCGTTGTCGGTTTCTCCGGTACGCCCTATCTGGAAAAGGCGGAGAAGATTCAGGTGACAGCTGGTCTCTCCGTCTCCTCGGTTGAAATTTCCAACACTGTCTATTACTATCCCTTGATCGATGGCGTGGGTAATTTTCTCAAAAGGCCCATCGTGAAGATTGCCGATCTGCCTGACAGCAGCCGGATCATCGACCGCGGTGTCCGGGAATTTCTGGACAGCTACAAGGATACCGTCTACCCAGACGGGACTTGTGCCAAGCTGGGGATCTATTGTGGAACCATCGAAAAGCTGGAGGAAATGGTCAATCCGATGGTGAGGAGCATTGTAACGGAATATGGTTTGACCGCTGACAGTATCCTGAAATTCCATAAAGGCAATAAGCAGTACCCCCAGCCGGCGGACAGCCAGATGGAATTTGACAGCCTGGATCAGCCCTTTTCCAAGATCCGCATCGTTCTGCTGGTGCAGATTGGGAAAGAGGGCTGGGATTGCCGTAGCCTGACGGGGATCATCCTCTCCCAGGAGGGGGACTGCCCCAAAAACATGGTGCTGCAAACAGCTTGCCGTTGCTTACGCCAGGTGCAGAAAGACGCGCTGGAAACGGCGCTGATCTATCTCAACAGCAGCAACGCGGAAAAACTCAACAGCCAGCTGCAAAAGCAGCACCACATTACGCTGCAGGAGTTTTCCCAGGCGGATCATCATAAAGTACCGTTGGCCCGATATGACCGCACCGATTATCTCCGCCTGCCCAAGATGGACTTTTACCAGTTGAAAATCCACTATGAGACTTTGATCGTGGAACCCGCCCAACCGGAAAAAACGATCCCGGATGCCTGCAAGGATGCGGAAAGCGCGGCAGGCGTCATCAAAACCACCGACTTCTCCATGAAAGTAGTGGATAGAAGAGTGGACGATGAGGAGCGCGGCGCCGCCCCGGCGGCTTATCCCGCCTGGCTCTATGGGATTGTCCGCAGCTCCCTCTATACCCTTACCATGGAGGAATTGCAGCCCTATGACGCCCAGCTTCGCTCTATTTTTGAGGCGGTCACCTATCAGCGGGACGGCTCCCGGTATTTCAGTTCCAAATATGATCTGCCCCGGGTGGAGGCGAATATCCGCAAGGCCTTTTGCGTCCTTCGCTCCTACGAGACACGGGAGGAGCGGATCCCCCAGTCGGCCAGCCTGCTGAACATCGCCAACTTTACGCAGACAGTTGAGACCGAACGGCCACAGGATTACTATCCCGACCAGAAAACGGTTGAAAATATCATTTTGGATGACAGAGGAAAAATGAAATTGAAACCGGATATTGCAGCGGCGATTCTGGCCTTGGAAGCGGATGACAGCGAAGCAAACAGAGCAATTGCGGCAACACTCCGCAAGCAGAATTCCTCCCATCCCCAAAAGGACCGCTCCTTCCACTATCTGCCCTATCACACCGACAGCGGCTTTGAGCAGATATTCCTGCGGGAGGTGCTGACCTTCCCGGAAATCGAGCGTCTGGGGCTAGAGGTCTACTACAACGGCGACTGGGCCATGACGGAGTTTAAGATCAAGTGCTATAAACACAGCGCCGGCACCTGGCAGTATGTAGGAATGTACACGCCGGACTTTCTCATCCTCCAGCGCAGAGACGGCAAGATCTACAAGGCTATGATTGCCGAGACCAAGGGCGAGGCCTATGCCAACGATCCAAAATTCAAGGATAAAAAGGCCTTCGTGGAGACAGAGTTTTTACGGCAGAATAACGCTGCCTTCGGCTACACGCGGTTTGAGTATCTGTATTTGGAGGATACGCTGCCCGAGCGGGACAGAATTGTGCTGACGCAGAAGAAAATTTGCGAATTTTTTGAGGAGAAACTATGAAATGGATTGAATATCAGAAAAAACTTGGATTAGGCTTTGATGACAATAGAAAAATGCTTCGTTTCTATGCACTTATGCATAATCATTTCAAAAATGCCCCCTATAGCCTTTTTAATTTCGAAACGGAGAAGGCGTTTTGTGATACAATAGGCGTTTGCATGATTGCGAATGACGATCCCATCTTTGGAGATCAAATCTATGGTTTAGAGAGGGCCTGGTTTTACTTAAGCAACCACAAGACTAATTTTCTCGATTTTCTTTCTTGTTGCGTTGCCCTTGTAAATGCGTACGGCGAACAAGAAAAAAATATAAAGCAATGGTTGAAAACAACTATATTAGATTCACTGGACGATTGTCAGATAAACTATGAGCTTCTAAGTGATGCAGATGGCATATTCATTTTTTCAAAGGGGGCAAAAGAACTCGATGCTGCTCTTGTTTCAGAGCCCTTGGAGTGGTTAAAAGAATACCCCCAAGCCCGTATAGCCTATACAAAAGCTCTAAAAGAATATTCGGAGGCAACAACCACGAACGCCAGCGATGTTGCAGACAAGTTCCGCAAAGCATTAGAAACCTTTTTTCAGGAATTTTTTGAAGGCGGGCGTTCTTTAGAAAAGTATGTTTCTGACCACACCTATGAACAATACCTTAATCAGCGTGGAATTCCAACCGAACTGCGTGATGAGTTAAAAAATACTGTTATGGCTTATTGCAGATTTATTAATAATAATGCCAAGCACCATGATAAGACTCAAGTTAATATTTTGGAGTATCTTATGTACCAGACAGGCAATATTATCAGGCTTCTAATCACATTGAAGCAGGAGGAAGAGAAAAATGCCGATTAAATATGTACCGTTTATCCCTGAGCCAGTGGAGGGACAGGCTGTATTGGGAAACTTTAACCGCATTCTCAAGTATAAGGGCGCGGATGATATGTCCATGGTGCTCCAGCGTGGAATGCCCCTGTACGAGATGGAAAAACAGGAGACCGTGGGGGAAAACAAGGACGGCAACCTGGTCATCCGGGGCGAGTGCGTCTCCGCCTGCGCTTATTTGAAAGAGCAAGGCATCCAGGTAGACCTTGTGTACATCGATCCGCCTTTTGCCAGCGGCGCGGACTACGCCAAGAAGGTCTACCTTCGCCGCAATCCTAAGGTGGCGGAAGCCATCGCCCAGGCGGAACAGGAGCTGGACATTGACGAACTGAAAGCCTTCGAGGAAAAGATGTACGGCGATGTGTGGGATAAGGAAAAATATCTCAACTGGATGTATGAGAATCTCATGGCAATTAAAAGCGTCATGAGCGAGACTGCAACAATTTTTGTTCATTTGGATTATCACATTGTGCATTATATGAAGATACTGATGGATGAAATATTTGGGGAAGATAACCTAATAAATGAGATCATTTGGCGCCGAAAGCAATCTGTATCTTGGGCGTCAAAGCAGTTTGGTATTACGAATGACACAATTTTGTGGTATGCCAATGATGCAGATGAATATGTGTTTAATCCTGAGTATTCGCTTGACGATGAGAACACGCAAAAATATATTGCTGAGCGGTTTGTGTTTGATGATGGAGATGGGAGAGGACGATATATGAAATCGCCTCTTGTTAATTCTCTGTATCGTCCCAACCTTAAGTATGAGTTTCATGGGATACAGCCGCCTCCAAATGGATGGTTATATAAGAAGGAACATTTGGAGCGCTGGTATGAAAACGGCGAACTGGTTATGCCTACTGATCCAACAAAAAGAATTTCGCGAAAAATATACCTGTCTACTTACCAAGGACAACCAGTTCAGAATATTTGGCTTGACATACCGATCGCAAACCCAATGTCAAAAGAACGAGCAGATGTGGATTATGCTACTCAAAAACCGGAAGCCCTATTAGAACGTATTATTAAAACCGCATCTAATGAGGGGATGCTTGTTGCCGATTTCTTTGGCGGAAGCGGCGTCACGGCGGCGGTGTCCAGCAAGCTGGGCCGTCGTTTCATCCACTGTGACATCGGCCTCAACTCCATCCAGACCACCCGGGACCGTCTGAAAGCTGATGGCGCACAGTTTGATGTGCTGGAAATCAAGGATGGCGTGCAGCTCTACCGCAACCCCGTCCAGACCATGGACAAGATCAAATCATTGATTCCCGGCCTGAAAAACGAGGACTCTCTGGACTCCTTCTGGGAGGGAGCCGTCACCGACAGCAAGCTGGGCACCATCCCCGTCTATGTTCCCAACCTGATGGACAGCTCCTCCAAGCTGCTGGATGTGGTGACTATGAACCGCATCATCCATCAGGCCATCCCTGACCTGGATAGTAGAATTAAAAAGGTTATCGTCTACTACATCGACATTACCAGTGAGGAGGAGATCCGCAAGTTTATCGCCCAAGACGACAGCACCGATGTGGAGATCGAGCTGCGGGATCTGAAAGCGGTGCTGGACGATGTGGTCATCGGCGACTGGGCGGAATTCCATGTGGAGGAGCGGACAGACGACCTATTCGGCTGCTATGCCGTGGTGGTGGATGCTTTTGTCAGCGATCGGGTGCTCCAGAAGATCGATGAGTTCAACCAAAAGGCCCGCATGAACGCCACCGCCAAGAAGCCCTTCCGGCCTACCGAGATCAGCGATACCGGACTGGAGCTCATCGAATACCTAAGCCTGGACTGCTCTGCTGTCCAGGGCGAGTGGTACTCCGATAGCGAGATAAAGATCGATAAAAACGGCTTTGTTATCTGCAACGGCAAGAAAACCAAGAACTTCTGGGACGGTACAATCCGTAGCGAGAAGAAGCCACTGCGACTGAAAATCCGTAATATCTGCGGGGATGAAACGGTATGGAAGGCGTGAGTTCCTTTCACTGATTTAATCTGTGCAATTTTCAAAGAACGCCCTTACCAACAACCACCGGTCGTGTGTTCGAGTCACATTGCCAGCTCCAAAAAACGGTAAAGTCCTTTTGGACTTTACCGTTTTTATATGTTTTGGGAAAGTACCTCTGAGAGAAATTTGGGGATCAAGTGCATTGGTATTATAAAATTCGCCGGGAAACTGGAGGAATTTCCCAAGATGTGGTATGATACTGAATTGTAATGGTAAGGGCAGGGTGCCGCCACAAGGTAGAAAGAAGTTCTAAGAAATAGAAAGCTCAGGTGTAGCGCAATGAGTGTAAAAACAAGTTCCGAACAAGAAAACATATTTCAGAATCTTCCAATTCCTACTGCTTTGCGCAAGATGATCCTGCCGGCAGTGGCCAGCCAGCTGATCGTTTTGATCTACAACATGGCGGATACTTTTTTTGTAGGGCAGACCAACAATCCCTACATGGTGGCAGGAACCTCTCTGATTTTGCCGGTGTTTAACATCACTCTGTGCTTGGCAGGCCTGGCTGGTATAGGTGGCGGATCCCTGATTGCCCGACTGCTGGGACAGTCTCAAGAAGAGGAGGCCAAGCGGGTCAGTGCCTTTTCTTTGTACTTGGGGCTGCTAATTGCGGCGCTGTTTGCAGTGGGAATCGGCATCTTCATGGAGCCTGTTTTGAGTTTACTGGGAGCAGGGGAAAACACCTACGAATATGCCAGACAGTATGCCCTGTGTGTCATTGTGATCGGTGGGATCCCCACGGTTCTGTCCAATGTATTGTCCAATTTGATCCGCAGCATTGGACGGTCCAAAGAAGCCAGCGCAGGCATCATTCTGGGCGGACTGTTGAATATAGCGCTGGACCCGATTTTTATGTTTGTGCTGTTTCCAGACGGCTATGAGGTGTTGGGTGCGGGAACAGCCACTTGCATTTCCAACTGTGTGGCCTTTCTCTATTTTATTGTCGTGCTGCTGCGAATGGGTCGAAATTCGGTAGTGACATTTTCTCCCAGGGTGGGGATGCCTCGCAAGAGCAGTGTGATTGCCGTATTTGGGGTAGGGATTCCCTCTGCGGTTGCCACACTCCTTTTCGACTTGGACTATGTGATCATCGATAAGCTGATGGTGTCGTATCACGACCTGGCCCTGGCTGCCATCGGGATTGTGTTGAAGGTGGAACGGTTCCCCTTGAATGTGGGTATTGGAATCTGTCAAGGTATGTTGCCCTTGGTGGCATACAATTACTCGGCGGGGAATGCCCAGCGCATGAATGACGCCATCCGGCTTTCCCGTAGGTTGGGGCTGGTCATTGCGGGAATCAGCATTGTGTTGTATGAGCTGTTCGCGGTGCAGTTTTCACACCTGTTCATCTCGGATGCCCAGACAGTGGAGTTGGCGTCGCAATTTTTGCGCATCCGTGTGTTGGCCACACCTTTGATGTTTTTGAGCTTCTTCACGGTCTATCTGTTCCAGGCCTTTGGTAAGGGGAAGATCTCCCTATTCTTGGGAGTGACCCGGTGGCTGATTTTTAACATTCCCATGTTGTTCCTGTTAAACGCAATTTTCGGGATGTTTGGAATTGTCTGGTCCCAGGCCACGGCCGATATTCTGACCGTTTTGCTGTCCTTCTTCGTCTATTGGAAGTATAAGCCCTCCGTGGGAACGCTCAAAAAGGAAAGCTGAAGCCTTCCTGGGTGTACCGCTGGGGTTCGGTTGAACCGGAAAGCTAAAAAAGAGCAAGTCCTGATACCCGAGCAGGGAGGACTTACTCTTTTTGTGTTTTTAGCAGGGAAAAGGATCAGTTATCCTTGGAGTGACGCTCGCCGATCTGGAATTCATCGCAATGCTGGAACATATACAGCACGGTGATGGGGTCGTCTCCGGTGAGCTTTTTGAAATCATCGGTCCAAGTATCCATCTTTCCTTCCCGAATGGCCTGGGCAAAGGTGACCATGCCGTCGGAAGAGAAGGGAGCTTCGCTGTCTTTCTTGAAGACGCCGTCGGTGGTGCGGGGCACACCCATGGCGTCGAAGATCTGATAGTTTTCCTCGTCGGTGATTTCCTGATAGGAGACATGGTTCCCGGTGGCCTGGTTGCCGTACTCCACAAACTGGGAGATGGTCATCAGCTCGGGACCGTTGATGTCCAAGGTGGCATGGTCATACTCGGCGCCGCGATGAAGGGCATAGGCCACAGCCTTGGCACAATCTTTCCGGGAGATGTAGGCCATTTTACCGTCTCCCTGGCTGTTTTTCAAAACACCGTCCAGCTTCACATAGGTGAAGTAATTGGTGATCATAGCTTCGGCATACTGGGAGTTGCGCAGGAAGATGTAATCCAAGCCCGCCTCCTTGATCAAATTTTCCGTGTAGATATGGTCTTTCTTTTCCACGCTGGGATTGGTCTCATCGCCGGCGTTCACCAAAGAGGTGTATACAATTTGCTTTACGCCGGCTGCTTTTGCAGCGTCCACCACGTTTTTGTGGGCATTCTGGCGTTTAGCACCCACAAAAGGCATGGAGATCAATGCCAACCGTTCTGCGCCGGAAAAGGCTTCTTTCAATCCCTCGGAGAAATTGAAGTTGGTCACACGGGTTTCCACACCCCGGTCGGCGTACTTTTTCAAAGCGGCTTCACTGTAGCCGCAGAAGATCAGATTTTCCACCGGCTCCAATTCCAGCAGGTAATCGGCCGCCTGGCCGCCCAGATTTCCGTCTACACCTGTCAATAACAGCTTGCCCATTGTAAAAACCTCCTTGATATGATTCCCCAGCCCGGGGATTTTTCCTGGTTCTAGTATATCCCTTTTCTGTCCTGGTCTGCAAAGACAAAAAAGCAATGGCCTATTTGGATTTCAAATAGTTTGACAATTCTTTGACAAAAAGATCCAGTGCCTGGTTTTCGCCGGAGAGGTATTTCATCTCCAGCCGGAACCGGTGATGAGATTCCTGAATGGGGATGCGTTTGAGCTGACCGGCGTATTCCTCGGGGAAGAAGGTCTCAGGCACAAAGCCGATCAAATTTTCCGTCAAAAGGATGAACAATTCCGAATCCAGGTCATTGGCGGTCTGCTGGATGTGGGGGTAATACCCGTCCAGCTGGGCGTGGTGGATCATTCCTTGAAAGGACCGTCCAATCACTTGGGGAGAAAGCATCACCAAGGGGTAGCGGTAAAGCTCCTCCGTAGTCAGCACCTCCCGAGAAAAGAGAGGGTGGGAAAGAGGGACCAGGGCTTGGTACGCCCCCTCATACAGCAGGAGGGTTTCCATGCCTGTAGTGTACTCCGGGTCGAAGTCGATCCCAATGGCGGCGTCGCATTTTTTCAGCCACAGCATCTGAGAGGCTTCCCGGAAGGTGCATCTGGACACCTCAAACACCACGTCCGGATGGGCTTGTTTAAATTGCCGGACAAAGGGGAGGAGAATTTTCAGGTCAATCTGGGATGTATAGCATAGCCGGATCCGGTCCGACTGTGCTTTTTCCAATCGGGGAAGGATGGCTTTGATCCGTTGGTATTGATCCACAAGGAGTTTGGCGTCTTTGTAAAATTGTTTTCCCGCTGTAGTGGGCTGGATAGGCAAGGTGGTGCGGTCAAAAAGCTTTACCCCCAACTCTTCTTCCAGGCTGTTGATAAACTGGGTGACAGAGGTTTGAGAGATGTAGTTTTTCTGAGCCGTTTTGGTATAGCTGCGGGTTTCGTACAGATCGAGAAAATAGGGCAATCGTTCCAGGCGCATAAAAGCTCCTCCTCTCTGGGGGAATATCTCTATTATATCAGGGAAACGGCAGTTGTGAAAAGAGGAAATCCCTTGGGACAGAAGCCATTTGTGGAGCAACAGGAGAGGAACAAGGAAAGTTGGGTCAAATCCATCTTGCCTATTTAACGGTTGTTTCGTATAATCGTTTTTAAAAGAAGGAGGGACCGGCATGAAGGAATACTGTGGGGAGGAATTCTCCAAACTGGAATGGTCAGGGGAGGAATTTCAAGGCATACTGTTTGAAGACTGTCTGTTTACCGATTGCAAAGCCACAGAGGTGACGATACGCAATTGCCAATTTTCCGGATGCCGGTTTGAGAAATGCCGGATTGTGGCGCCCAAGTTTCAGGGAACTCAGGTACTCAGCAGCGATTTTTCCCAGTGTGATCTTTCGGGGGTGGATTGGTCGTCGCTGTTGGATGAGCGGAAACGGGAGATGGGTTTTCTGCCTTTTGACAGCTTGACTGGTTGCTCTCTGCGCCACTGTGTGTTTTTCGGATTGGACTTAAAGAAATTTGATTTTTCCGGCGCCGACCTGACGGGCAGCAGTTTTGACGGATGCAACTTATCGGAAGCAAACTTTTCCCTGTGTCAGCTTCAGGGGGCGACTTTTTCCCAGGACGACCTGACGAAAGCAGATTTTCGAGGAGCCACCGATTATTTCTTTTCCCTGGAGGGAAATCGAATCAAAGGAGCGCAGTTTTCACTGCCGGAAGCGGTCAATCTTTTGGCAGCGTTGGGAATCCGGTTGGAAGAAATAGAACATTAAAGAAGGGCTGCCAGTAGGGTGGCCTTTTTTATTAGAGGCATTCATAAACAATTTACAAATACATTCTTGACTTTTGCTGACCAAGGTGGTACATTATAAGCATGGATTAGCACTCGAAACAAAAGAGTGCTAAAACAAGCGGAGGTGAGTGGAATGGATCTGACGCCACGAAAAGAACGTATCCTGTCCTCCGTGGTTGCCGGTTATGTAAAAAGCGGCGAACCCGTAGGCAGCAAAGCCGTGGCGGAAGAGGTGGGCGTTTCGTCGGCAACTGTGCGCAACGAAATGGCTGACCTGATTGAGCTGGGCCTGTTGGAACAGCCTCACACCTCAGCCGGGCGGATCCCCTCCCAGAAGGGATACCGGGAATATGTAAACCGCCTGATGAAAGTCCCCGAGCTGCGGGAGGAAGAGAAGCGAACTTTCGATTCCATGCTGCTGTCGGGATCTTACGATCCGGAGCATTTGCTTTCCCGGGCGTCCCGGTTGTTGGCAGGGGTAACCCGCTGCGCTGCGGCGGTGACGACTCCCGGCGGAGACACAGCCCAAGTGAAAGCGGTGCAATTTGTGCAGACCAGCCGCCGGACGGCCATGCTGATCCTGATGAGCTCGGCCGGCACCATGAAAAACCGGGTGTTTCACTGCGACTTTGATCTGACCAGCGATATTCTCCGGGTGTTCTTCCGGGTGTTCAACGGAAAGGTGGCCGGAAAAAATGTTTCGGACATTACGCCAGCGTTTTTGCAAGGGATTGGAGTTTCCTTAGGGCAGATGTACGTTCTGGTGGGAGCGCCCTTGCGGGCCCTATTGGAAGTGGCCCGGGACACCATGCGTTCGGAGGTATATGTAAACGGCCAGATGAATTTGCTGTTCTATCCGGAACTGGATCATGGAGGAGCCCGGCGGGTGATGGATTTCTTGGAGCGCCGGGAAGACCTGACAGAACTCCTTCATCAACGGCCTGGCCAGGTGACCATCCTGATAGGCCGGGAGATGGGCAGAGCAGAGCTGGATAAAACGTCTCTGGCAGTGACCCGGTATCGGGTGGAAGGCCAGGACGCAGGAGCCCTGGCAGTGTTGGGACCGGTACGGATGGATTATCCCAGAGTGACAGCGGTTTTGCGGTATTTAAATGAAGAAATCAGTAAGAACCTCACTGTGCTCATGAGAGACGAGTGAGTGGGAGTAAAGTGGCAAATACGGAATATCCTAGCAATAGATCTTTTTAGAAGGGAGCCTGGAACATGGCAAAGGAAAAAGAAAAAGAGCCCCAGAAGCCCCAGGAGCCAGAGACTGAGGACCAGACGGGACAGGAGGAGCAGCCGGCAGAGGAGGCGACCTCCAGCCAGGAAGAGACCCAGCTCCAAAAGCTCCAGAAAGAGTTTGACGAGCACAAACAGCAGCATCTCCGGGTGCTGGCGGAGTATGACAATTTCCGCAAGCGGACCCAGAATGAAAAAAACGCCATCTACAACAATGCGGTGTCCGATACGGTGCAAGCTATCCTGCCCATTGCCGACAACATTGAGCGGGCCTTGAGCCAGGAAAACGCCTCGGCGGAGGATATGCGCAAAGGGGTGGAGATGATCGAAAACCAGATCAAGGCGTGTTTTGAAAAGCTGGGGATCACGGAGATGGGCCAGGTGGGAGAGACCTTTGATCCCAACGTGCACAACGCGGTGGCTCATATCGAAGATGAATCCCTGGGCGAGAATGTGATTGCGGCGGTATATCAAAAGGGCTACAAACTGGGTGACCGGGTGGTCCGTCACGCCATGGTCCAAGTGGCAAACTGATCGAGAAAAACGGTTTTATAAATTGGCATTGATCCTATATTTGAACAACAAAGGAAGGTAGTTTCTTATGGCAAAGACAATTGGTATTGACTTGGGTACAACAAACTCCTGCGTGGCAGTAATTGAAGGCGGCGAGCCCGTAGTGATCCCCAACGCGGAAGGCGCTCGGACCACTCCCTCTGTGGTGGCCTTCTCCAAGACCGGCGAGCGTATGGTGGGCCAGGTGGCAAAGCGTCAGGCCATCACCAACCCGGAGCGCACGGTTTCTTCTATCAAGCGTGAAATGGGTTCCAACTATAAAGTGACCATCGACGGCAAGAGCTATACGCCTCAGGAAATTTCCGCTATGATTCTGCAAAAGCTGAAGGCGGATGCAGAGGCTTATCTGGGCGAGACCGTTACCAGCGCAGTGATCACTGTGCCTGCTTACTTCACGGATGCTCAGCGTCAGGCCACCAAAGATGCCGGTAAGATCGCTGGCTTGGAAGTAAAGCGTATTATCAACGAGCCCACTGCCGCAGCTCTGTCCTACGGCGTGGATAAGGATAATGACCAGAAGGTCATGGTGTACGACTTGGGCGGCGGCACCTTCGATGTGTCCATCATTGAGATGGGCGACGGTGTCCAGGAAGTGCTGGCTACTGCCGGTAACAACCGTCTGGGCGGCGATGACTTCGACCAGCGGATCATGGACTGGATTCTCTCCAGCTTCAAGGCTGAGCAGGGCATTGACCTCTCCGGCGACAAGATGGCCATGCAGCGGATTAAGGAAGCCGCAGAAAAGGCAAAGATCGAGCTGTCCGGTGTGACCAGCGCAGCCATCAACCTGCCCTTCATCACCGCAGATGCCACTGGCCCCAAGCATTTGGATATGACTCTGACCCGTGCAAAGTTCAATGAGCTGACCGCCGACTTGGTGGAAAAGACCATGGGTCCTGTGCGTCAGGCTTTGAGCGATTCCGGCCTGTCCATCAATGATATCAGCAAGGTCCTGCTGGTGGGCGGTTCTTCCCGTATTCCTGCTGTGCAGGAGGCTGTGAAGAACTTCATCGGCAAGGAGCCCTTCAAGGGCATTAACCCCGATGAGTGCGTGGCTATCGGTGCAGCCATCCAGGCTGGCGTGCTGGGCGGCGAAGTCCAGGGCCTGCTGCTGCTGGACGTGACTCCCCTGTCTCTGGGCGTGGAAACCATGGGCGGCGTCATGACCAAGATCATCGACCGCAACACCACCATCCCCACCAAGAAGAGCCAGATCTTCTCCACTGCTGCTGACGGTCAGACCCAGGTGGAAGTTAACGTTCTGCAGGGCGAGCGTGAGTTTGCTCGGGACAACAAGCAGCTGGGCCTGTTCAAGCTGGACGGCATTGCTCCCGCACCCCGTGGCATCCCTCAGATCGAAGTTACCTTTGATATCGACGCCAACGGCATTGTGAATGTGTCCGCTAAGGATCTGGGCACCGGCAAGGAGCAGCACATCACCATCAGCTCCAGCTCCAACATGAGCAAGGAAGATATCGATCGTGCTGTGAAGGCAGCCGAGCAGTTTGCCGAGGAAGATAAGAAGCGCCGTGAAGAGGTGGATACCAAGAACAACGCGGAGAACCTTTGCTACACGGCTGAGAAGCTGGTGAAGGACAGCGGCGACAAGCTGCCCGACACCGATAAGAACGAGATCAACACCAAGGTTGCCGCACTGCGGGAGACCTTGAAGACCGGTACTGTGGACGCTATCAAGTCCGGAATGGACGAACTGCAGAAGGCTGTGTACGCAGCCAGCGAGAAGCTGTATCAGCAGCAGGCGCCTCAGGGCGGTCAGCCTGGCCAGCAGCCTCCTTACAATGGCGGCAATCCTGGCGGCGGCAACCCCGGCGGTGACGGCAACGTGTACGACGCCGACTATAAAGAAGTAGACTAAGCCTTTAAGTGATACTTGAAGGTTGGACCGGCCAAGGATGCGGGGGCAGATCGCTGTCCCTGCATCTTTGGGCGTTGGGAACCGAATTTGAAGAAGCGGCCATGGAGCCCTTGGGAGTGATAGATTTTGGCAGATAAAAGGGATTATTATGAGGTCTTGGGTGTGGCCAAGGGAGCCTCGGAAGACGAGATCAAAAAGGCCTACCGAAAGCTGGCCAAAAAGTACCACCCGGACCTGAACCCGGGGGACAAGGACGCGGAAGCGAAATTCAAAGAGGTCAATGAAGCCTACGAAGTGCTTTCGGACCATGAGAAGCGGGCTCGCTACGATCAATTTGGCCATGCGGGTGTGGACCCCAATTTTGGTGGAGGCGCAGCGGGAGGAAGCCCCTTCCAAGGCGGCGGCTTCGACTTTACGGATATTTTCGACAGCTTTTTTGGCGGCGGCTTTGGCGGCACCCGGAGGGCGAATCCCAATGCGCCCCGTCGGGGCAGCGATGTGCAGGCCAATCTGGTGATCTCTTTTGAGGAGGCGGCCAAGGGCTGTAAGAAGACCATCTCTTATCATCAGATTGAGACCTGCGCCGATTGCCACGGCACAGGTGCGGCAGCGGGAACGTCTCCCAAAACCTGCGAACGCTGCCACGGCACCGGCCAGGTGCGTATCAGCCAGCGGACGCCCTTTGGGGTGGTGCAGTCTGCCCAGACTTGTGACCGTTGTGGCGGCACTGGCAAGATCGTAGAGACTCCCTGTAAGACCTGTGATGGCAAAGGCCGTGTCCGCCGGCAGAAGAGCATTGAAATCACCGTGCCCGCCGGCATCGACGATGAGCAGATTTTGAACGTGGGAGGCAAAGGCAACGCGGGGGCCAATGGAGGTCCTGCGGGGGACCTGCATGTGTACATTTCTGTGCGGCCCCATCCCATTTTCGAACGGCGGGGCAACGACGTGTGGTGCGAAATGCCCATCACCTTCACCCAGGCGGCTCTTGGCGCCGACGTGGAAGTGCCCACCTTGGACGGCAAGGTCAGTTATCATGTCCATGAAGGGACGCAGCCCGGAGACGTGTTCCGCTTGAAAGGAAAGGGCATTCAGGGGTTGAACACCCGTGCACGGGGGGACCAATATGTCCAGGTGACCGTAGAGGTGCCCAAGAACTTATCTAAGCGGCAAAAGGAATTGTTGTCCGAGTTGGATTCTGCTTCCGACGAAAAGAATTACCAAAAGCGCAAGAACTTTTTTGGTAAGCTCAAGGACCTGTTTGGGGATTGATCCGAATATGGATGGAGAAGGCTCCGGTGAAAACCGGGGCCTTTCTTTATATACAGAATTTGCCGATCTGCCGGAGGAAAGTGTAACTTTCACAAAAATTTTGGCGGCCTATTGCATATTTTGTCGATCCATGTTACAATAGTTGCACTCTCAACTATTTTGGAGGAGTGGAGGAAGTTGCGATTTATCAATCCCGCGAAGATCTGTAAAGGGATGGAACTTGGGGAGGTTCCCTCAGACCGGCAGATTATCAAAGATGCACTGACAGTGGCTTGGCCCTCGGTGTTGGAATCCTTTTTTGTCAATTTGGCAGGTGTGGTGGATACCATCATGGTGGGCAGCCTGGGGTCTTACGCCATTGCGGCAGTGGACCTGACCACCCAGCCCAAGTTTTTAGGGCTGGCCATTTTTCTGTCCATGAACGTGGCCGTGTCGGCCATTGTGGCCCGTCGGAAAGGTGCTGGAGACCGGGAAAGCGCCAACCGCGTTGTGCGTATGGCCCTTTTGGTCACATTGCTGCTCACCGCGTTGATCAGCGTTATTTTTGTGGTCTTTGCCAGTCCGATTGTGGCTCTGGTGGGTTCCCAGCCGGACACCCACGATTACGCAGTGGAATACCTGCGGATCATCATGGGCTGTCAGGTTTTTTCCACGGTGTCCCTGGTTTTGAATGCTGCCCAGCGTGGCGCCGGCAACACGCGGATTGCCATGATCACCAATCTGATTTCCAATGTGGTCAATGTGATTTTCAATTATCTGCTTATTGGCGGAAACTTCGGCTTTCCGGCATTGGGAGTCCGGGGAGCTGCCATAGCCACTGTGTTGGGAACGGTGTGTGCCTGCGTATTGAGCATTGTGTCGGTGCTGCGCAAGAGCAGTTTTGTGTGTCTGCGTTGCGTAAAAGGTTGGGTGGCTGACCGGTTGAGCATCAAATCCATGGGGAATGTGTGGTCCAGTTCTCTGGTGGAACAGGTTTGCCTGCGAATTGGTTTTCTGCTGTTTTCCATGACTGTGGCCCGGTTGGGCACCACAGAACTGGCGGCTCATCAAATCGGTATGAACATGATGAGCATGTCCTTCTCCTTTGGAGATGGATTCTCCGTGGCGTCGGTGACGTTAATTGGCCAAAGCCTTGGCCGCCAGCGTCCTGACATGGCGAAGATCTACGGAAATGTATGTCAGAAGACGGGATTCCTGTGCGCCTGTGTGGTTTCCACCATCTACTTTATCTTTGGCAAAGACATTTTTGTTCTGTACACCAATGATCCGGTGATTTTGAACTACGGCGAAATGATCATGCGGATTCTCAGCGTGATCCTCTTCATGCAGATTGAGCAGGTGGTATTGTTTGGGTGTCTGCGGGGAGCGGGCGATACCCGGTTCACCGCATTGGTGTCCCTGATCAGCGTAACCTTTATCCGGCCGGGCATCAGCTGGCTGCTTTGCTATCCTCTTGGTTTGGGCCTGATGGGTGCTTGGCTGGGCACAGCTTGTGACCAATTTGTGAGATTCCTACTCACCTTCTTCCGGTTCCGCAAGGGGAATTGGACCAAGTTGAAACTGTAACGACAGAAATTCCCTCTGTGATGGTACAGGGGGATTTTCTCATAGGGCCCTATAGAAAAAAGGAAAGGGGTAGTTCCCATGAAACACATTGTATTGGTACCGGATTCTTTTAAAGGTACTTTGTCGTCCCGACAAGTATGCGAAATTATGGGGAAGGAGCTGCGAAAGGTATTTCCCCAGGTGAAACTCCATACCCTTCCGGTAGCAGACGGAGGAGAGGGCAGTGTGGAAGCATTCCTGACCGCTGTGGGAGGGGAGCGTAAAACGTTGACGGTAACGGGCCCTTATGGGAAGCCCATGGAGAGCTTTTACGGCTTGCTCAGTGATGGACAGACTGCGGTAGTGGAGATGGCAGCCTGTGCGGGTTTGCCCTTGGTAGAAGGTCACCCGGATCCGGAGAAAACTACCACCTATGGAGTGGGAGAGCTGATTTTGGCAGCCAAGGAAGCGGGATGTAAAAAGATCATTTTGGGACTGGGAGGAAGCTGTACCAACGACGGCGGCACAGGGGCGGCGGCAGCCTTGGGTGCGGTGTTCACGCGAGAGGACGGCAGTTCCTTTGTTCCTACGGGAGCCACGCTCTGCCAGGTGGAGTCAGTGGACTGTACCCCAGTGAAAGAAGCGTTACAGGGCGTAGAGCTCACGGTCATGTGCGATATCGACAATCCACTCTTTGGAAAAACGGGTGCCGCATACGTCTTTGCTCCGCAAAAAGGAGCAAACGACGCCATGGTAGAGCGGCTGGATGCAGGATTGCGCCATCTGGGCCAAGTGGTGTCCCAATGCTTGGGGGAGGATGTTTCCCAGTTGCCGGGAGCGGGAGCGGCAGGCGGTTTGGGATTTGGCATGGCAGCCTTTTGCGGAGCCAAGCTGAAGATGGGAATCGATGTGGTGCTGGATACCGTAGGTTTTGACGAGCTCCTTCAGACGGCAGACCTGGTGTTTACAGGAGAGGGAAAAATCGATTTTCAAAGCATCCGGGGAAAGGTGGTGTCCGGGGTATCTGGCCGGTGCAAAAAATTCCAGGTGCCGGTGATTGCAGTGGTAGGTCAGATCGGCCCTGGATTTGAGCCCATGTATGAAGAGGGATTGACAGCGGTGTTCAGCATTAACCGGGCGGCGGAGCCATTTTCCGAATCCCGGTATCATGCGGCGGAAAATTTGTCCCTCGCCATGGAAAATATTGCCCGTACCCTGTCCATTGGGCAGAGCCAATAAATCAGAAACCGGTCACAGAGGGACGCCGAAGGTGTCCCTCTTTCTATGGGAAAGATTCAGGGAAAAGGCTGGCGCAGGGTTGAAAAATCTGGTATACTGAACCGAGCAATGTGAAAGGAGAGGAATTGGATGATTGTTCGGAAGATCCGAGAAGAGGAATACTTGCGCACTCGGGAGGTATTTGCCATTGCCTTTGAGCAGAAACTGGATCCCAGCGGAGTGACGCCTCAAGCACTCACCCAGGTGAAGGAGCATCCCCAATATCGCAGTGAAGTGTATTGGCAGGACTGTTGGGCTGCCTTCACGAAAGAGGGGAAAATGATGAGTTTTCTCCGGGGAGCGCCCGCCACCGTCCGCTTTGATGGTCAAGAAGCCCTGTGCACTTGCATTGGCGCAGTTTCCAGTTTGCCCCAATATCGTGGGCGGGGAGCGATTGCCGGCTGTTTTCGGAAGCATCTGGAAGACAGTTTTGCGGCGGGGGTAGAGTTTTCCTATCTCTATCCCTTCAGCACCAAATTTTATCGTCAGTTCGGCTATGAGCTGTGCGTCCAGACTGTGGAGTGGACCGTGGACCTGGGAGTATTGCCGGTATTGCTGGAGGAACACGGGGAAGCGATTCTTAACGAAGGCGTTTCCCAGTACGAGGCCATGCAGAAAGTTTACGACAAATTTGCCCAAGGGTACAATTTGTCCTTTGTGCGGGAGGATTGTGATTGGCTCTCCAGAATTGGTCAGAACCCGGCTCAACAGGGGCGGTACACCTATGTCTGGTACAACGCGGCCAAGGAGGCAAAAGGTGTACTGAGTTTTGAAAAAGAACGGGATGCTTCCGGTGAGAGCACCATGGTGTGTGACATGTTCTACTATGCGGACGCAGAAGGGCTGAAAGGGCTGTTACAGCACATTCGGTCCTACCGGAGCCATTACAAAAAGGTCCGTTTCACCTTGCCCGTGGATGTGGCCTTGGAAAGACTGTTGCCGGAGGTGGAAGGCTGCTGCCGGCGGGAATTGCGTTTCCTGGGCATGGGGCGTGTGATCCATGTGGAAAATGCTCTGCGTAAAGCCCGTTATCAAGGGAGCGGACAGGTCTGTTTCCGTTTGAACGATCCCTATCTTCCCGAAAACAACGGAGTGTTCCAGGTGACCTTCCAAGACGGCGCCTGTGTGGATCTTCAGCGGGAAGGAAATCCGGAAGTCGAGTTGGATATGGCCCAGTTTTCCCGCCTTCTGTTGGGAGGAAGCAGCATAGGAGAGTGGGCTGGAACTCCTTTTGAAAAGGTGTTTTATCCTAAGAAAATGTTCCTGGGAGATTTCTTCTGATTTCATTCCGAAATAAAACTGAGAAATTGGCCTCAGCCGGAGACGGCGGGGCCTTTTTTCTGTGGTCAAACAGGTGGGAAGAGTTTGGAAAAAATTTAGAAAGAATTGTCATTCATAAGAGGAGGCGTAAGAGTCAAACTAGGTAATGCAAACGCGAGAAAAAATTCTTTTGAAGGAGAAGAGACGAAAATGAAAAGCAATTCCAGCATGGTCCCCGAGGCCAAGGAAGCTATGAACCGGTTTAAGATGGAGTCCGCTTCTGAAGTGGGTGTGAACCTGAAGCAGGGTTACAACGGCGACCTGACCTCCCGTCAGGCCGGCTCCATCGGGGGCCAGATGGTCAAGAAGATGATCGAGTCCTATGAGAAGAGCATGAAGTAAGCACTCGAGCCTGCAAGCGCCCTGCCGGATAATCCGGCAGGGCGCTTGTCCGTTAATCGTAGTCTTCCAAAATGCGTTTGACCTCGGTCAAATTCTGAGCTGTGATCCCTTTTCGAAGCAGGGCGATATCCTCCTCCGGCAGCAAGTAAACACTCACATCGGCAGTGAGGTAAGGGGTTGACTCTCCTGGCCGGAAAACGCCAATTTTTCCGTCGTAGAGGGCGACCCGATAGGGCCCGTCGGAGGAGGGGGTGGGAGAGGCTGTGGTTTCTTGACTTGACGTAGGCTTTGGGGTATAATAGCTACTGATACTTTCGGCGGGGGTCCCCTGGGTGGGAACGGCCGATTCAGGGCGGAGAGCCAGGGAAAAAACGGTTACCGCCAATGCTGCCACTGTCAGGACGACAGTGATTATCGTCGCCTTTTTGTAATCTCTGGGCTTTTTTTCATCCATATCGAAATCACCTCGGCATGAAGTATGGGATGTTTTTTCCCCAATTATGCCAAGAATTCGGCGCGGTGCGCCGTAAGGAGGAGACCAGTGTTAGACAAAAAAGATCTCAACAAGTATAACACCAGCACATTCCATGTCCCTTCCCAACGGACCGAAGGGGAGATGTCCCAGACGGCCAGCGCTACTGCCAAGACGGTGGGGGGCATGGTGTGGAAGGCAGTCAAGACGCTGGTGTGCATTCTCATCATTTCTGGGCTGCTGGTATTTTTGTCCGTTGCGTCCTTTTTGCTGAGCTTCCGGGACGCGGAGCCCCCGGACCTTTCCGCCATGTCCCTGAGTTATTCCAGCTTTGTGTACTTGGATGACGACCAGGGAAACTCCACGGAGTACATGACGATTTATCGCAATGAAAACCGGGTGTGGACGTCCCTCAATGACATTCCCACTTATATGAAAACAGCCCAGGTGGCCATTGAAGACCACCGATTTAGCGAGCACCATGGAGTAGACTGGTGGAATACCATGGGCGCAGTGTACAAGCTGTTTACCCATTCCGGCAGCGGCGGCGGATCTACCCTGACCCAGCAGCTGATCAAGAACCTGACCCAGCAGAACCAGGTGAGTATTCTGCGGAAGGTGGGGGAGATTTTCACAGCCCTGAACCTGGAGAAGAAATATTCCAAACAGCAGATTCTGGAAGCTTACCTGAACGTGGTCAACTACGGAGGCCAGTGCCAGGGAGTAGAGGCAGCGGCAGAGTGCTATTTCGATAAGAACATCAGCGAGTGTTCTCTGGCGGAGTGCGCCTTGATCGCGGGCATTACCCAGAATCCCTACCAGTACAATCCGTTGATCTTCCCAGAGGAGTCCAAAGAACGTGCCCGGACCGTGTTGGACCGGATGTGGCGTTTGTCTGACGGGGACCAAAGTAACGACGAGTTGGTGATCACCGGGGATCTGGAGGGTCAGCTTGCTCCCATTTCGAAGGACGAATACGAGCAGGCTTTGGCCGAGCTGGATACCATGAGCTTTGTAGGCGGCGAGGTGGAAGACACCGACGCTGAAAACGAGGAAAAACAGGATACTGATAAGTGGAACTGGTATATTGATACCATGTTCAACGACATTGTGGCGGACCTCCAGGAGAAATACGGATATTCCTATGACCAGGCCAGAAGCCTGGTGTACAACTCCGGTTTGGAGATTCACTGCGCCATGAACCTGCAAATTCAGACGGATCTGGAAGAGATGTTCCTCCATGGGGACTGCATGCCTGCGGATCCCGATATCCAGGCAGGCCTTTTTGTGATGGATCCCTATACCGGCCGTGTGATTGCGGTAGTTGGTAGCCGGGACCAGCGGGATGGGGTATTGTTGTGGAACAACGCCACCCAGAGTGAACGGCAGCCCGGCTCCTCTTTCAAGCCCGTGAGCGCTTATTCTTTGGGAATTGAAACCGGGACCATCACCTATGGATCCGTATTGAAAGACCAGCCCATTCCCAACTATTACGGCGAAGGCTCCACGGAGGAGGGCCCTTCCAACTTCTCCATGCAGTATACAGGATATATGAACGTGGACGAGGCGATTGAGGTTTCCCAGAATGCTCCCGCAGCCTGGTTGGTGTCGGAGCTGACGCCGGAATCCTGTTACCAATGGCTGACGGACAAGCTGCATTTCACCACTTTGACAGAAGACGACTCTCACAGCCTTTCTGCCATGGCGTTGGGCGGCATGTCTTATGGCGTTACCGTGGAAGAAATGACCACCGCCTACTGTACGTTTGCCAACGGTGGTTACTACTATGAGCCCTACACCTACACTTATGTGAAGGACCATCAGGGAAACGTGATTCTGGACAACCGGGATAAAACCGGGGAGCAGGTCATGTCTACGGAGACTGCCACCATTATGAATAAGCTTCTGCACCGTCCTGTAGAGGGCTATAACGGTACTGCCACCACCATGCAGGATCTGGGTGTGGACATCTATGCGAAAACTGGTACCACCAACGACACCAAGGACTTGACCTTTATGGGCGGCACGCCCTACTGTGTGGCAGGCGTCTGGACTGGCTATGAGGAACCGGCAGAGATTGCCGATTCCAATGTTGCCCGGGTAGTCTGGAAGGCCGTCATCCAGTATCTGAACACCTACGATTGGGGAGATGTGGGCTGGGTTCTCAGCGATAAAGTTTCCCAGTACACCTTCTGCCGTACCAGCGGCAAGATAGCGGGCCCCAATTGTTATGATACTGCCGTTGGCTGGTATGATCCCAGCAATTTGCCTGGTACCTGCAACGGCGGTTCCGATCACATTGCAGGTCCTGCGGCGTCGGTATCTCCGTCGCCCAGCGTCAGTCCTTCGGCTAGTACGGAGCCTTCGGAGGAGCCCTCGCCGTCTCCCTCGACCAGTGTGACGGAGTCGCCCACTCCTGGGCCGTCCACCCCTGAGACGCCCACACCGGAGACGCCTACTCCCGAGACGCCTACTCCGGAAACTCCCACGCCGGAAACGCCTACCCCTGAGACGCCTACCCCAGAAACTCCCACGCCGGAAACACCTACACCGGACACTCCGGCACCTGATCCGGGAGGGAATGAAGGAGAAGGTGGCACAGGAGAACTTGTTGGCTGAGGCATAACAATTCAGTGAGACGCAAAAACTGCCGTGGAAAAGGATTCATTTCGGCAGTTTTTGTTGTATAAAGGGCTTGATTTTTCAGGAAGCCTGTGGTAAACTGTTCGCTGTGACAATACAAACGTATTTTGTAGGTGAACAATGAAAAGCGATTCTTATCTTGTAGTGGACGAAAAAGTACTGCCGGAGGTATACCAAAAGGTGGTCAAGGCCAACGCCCTGCTGGAAAGCGGGGAAGCGTCTACCGCATCGGAAGCGGTACGTCTGGCTGGAATCTCCCGCAGCGTATATTACAAATACCGGGATGCGGTGTTTCCCTATACGCAAAAGTCTTCCTCCGGGATTCTCACAGTACAGGTGATTCTGACAGACCGGCCCGGGGTTCTGGTGAGCTTGTTGACGGTATTCTACCAGGCGGGAGCCAATATTCTCACCGTAAACCAAAATATTCCGGTGAAGGGACGGGCGTTTGTCTCTGTATCGGCGCGTACGGATAAAATGGAGCTCCAGTCGGGACAGTTGATTGAGCGGTTGCGCCAGGTGGAAGGCGTGATCAAGATCGACAGCATCATGGACTGATGAGCCAGGAGAAATAAGGAATCCGGTTCAAGCCTTTTGGGCCGGAATGGAAAGGAATGGTTGACGTATGGCGGAGATCGCGGTGATGGGTCATGGCGTAGTGGGCTCCGGCGTGCTGGAAGTACTTCGCACTCACAAGGCGAGCATTGCCCAGCGGGCGAAGGAGGAGATCCATGTAAAGCGTATCCTGGACCTGCGGGAATTTCCGGAACTGCCTTACAGCGATTTGTTTACCAAGGACTTCCAGGAAATTTTAAACGATCCGGACATTAAAATTGTGGTAGAAGTCATGGGAGGTTTGGAGCCTGCATTTTCTTATGTGAAGGCGTGTCTGGAGCATGGAAAAAGCGTGGTGACTTCCAACAAGGAATTGGTGGCCGCCAAGGGCGCCGAACTTCTTGCCCTGGCCCAAAAGAACAATCTGAATTTTCTCTTTGAGGCCAGTGTGGGAGGGGGCATTCCCATTATCCGACCTATCAGCCAATGTTTGGCCGCCAATGAGGTGTCGGAGATTGCGGGAATCCTCAACGGTACCACCAATTTTATCTTGACCAAGATGATCCGGGAGCACATGGCTTTTGACGAAGCCTTGCAGTTGGCTCAGAAGCTGGGGTACGCGGAGCGCAATCCGGCGGCGGATGTGGAAGGCACCGATGCTTGCCGGAAAATCTGCATTCTGGCTTCTCTCGCTTACGGGACCCATGTGTATCCGGAAAGCGTTCACACAGAGGGGATTACATCTATTACCAAAGCGGACGTAGGGTATGCAGGCGCTTGGGGCGGCGTGATCAAGCTCATCGGTGAAGCGAAGATGCTGGAAAACGGGAAGTTGCACATTTTGGTGTCTCCCATGTTTATCAGCCGGGAGAGCCAGCTGGCCAACGTGGATGACGTATTCAACGGAATTCTGGTTCGGGGAGACGTGACCGGCGACGTGGTTTTTTACGGCAAGGGAGCGGGCAAGCTGCCCACTGCCAGCGCTGTGGTGGCAGACGTGATTGACTGTGTGCGCCATTTGAAATCTAACCGGAAAATCCTCTTCTGGGAAGACACCAAGCCCAATTATGTGGAGCCTTGGGATGTGACGCCCCAGGACGTGTTCGTTCGAGTGGAAGGCGAAGGGGACTCCGATGAAGTCTTCGACCGGGCGGAGAAGGTGTTTCCTCAAGCAGTGCGGCTGATCCGTCGGGAAGAAAAACCCGGGGAAGCTGGTTTCACGCTGCCCCAAATTTCCGAGCAGGATCTGCGGGCCAAGGTACCCGCGTTGGAGGCGGCCGGATTGCGGCTGGAAAACCGTATCCGGATCGCGGATTTTTAAGGAGGTGCGGTCATGATCCGAATCGATGTACCGGCAACCAGTGCCAACCTGGGCTCCGGATTTGACTCCCTGGGGATTGCGTTGACCATGCAGAACCGGGTTTGGATGGAAGAGTCCGATTCTCTGGAGATCCGTTGTACCGATGGGGTGAAAGTACCCACCGATGAAAGCAACCTGATTTTCTGGGCAGCCAGCCATCTCTATGAGATTTGCGGGAAGAAGCTGCCTGGCCTGAAAATCATTCAGGAAAACAACATTCCCATGGCACGTGGCTTAGGCAGCAGTTCCGCCTGTATTGTGGCGGGCATTTTGGGTGCCAACCGTTTTATGGGAAATCCTCTTTCCCAGTCAGATCTGATCAACCTGGCGGCCCAAATCGAAGGACACCCGGACAATACCAGTCCTGCCCTGTCCGGTGGGTTGGTGGCCTCCGCCATGGAGGGGAAACGGGTGTACAGCGTCAGCGTGCCTGTGTCGGAAAAGATCCGTTTTGCCCTGATGATTCCGCCTTTTGAACTGAAGACGGAAGAGGCCCGGGCGGCCCTGCCCAAAACATATTCCCGGGAAGACGCGGTGTACAACTTGTCCCGGTCGGGATTGATGACTGCCTCCTTGTTTTCTGGCAAACTGGAAAACTTGCGGGTGGCGGTGCAAGACCGGATCCATCAGCCCTACCGGTCCGGGCTCATTGGCCATTACGACGACGTGTTCCGCATGAGCTATGAACTGGGTTCTCTGGGTACATATGTAAGTGGTGCCGGGCCTACCATCATTGCCATGATCGACTCGGACAATGCGGAAGCCTTTGGCAAGAATTGTGTCTCCCATCTGGAAGACAAGGGGATCACCGGATGGCGGGTGGAGATTCTCTCCGCAGCGCCTCAGGGGGCCCAGATCGTCATTGAGTGAGAACAACCTGGGGAATCCTTCTCAGGGGTTTTGATAACATTGCGGACTGGCAGGGACTGTTTTCGGGGGACCAACATATGCTGAAAACAGGGGGAGAGATTTGTCCTTGTGTGGGATCCTTTTCTCCACCCCGGATGATTCCAGAGAGCCTCTGGGGAGGCGCCGCAAGTAAGAAGGGAAGAATTGTGTATGGCACTGATCGTACAGAAGTTCGGCGGCAGCTCTGTCAAGGACGCCGAACGCATCAACAATGTGGCGGACATCGTTACTTCCACCTATAAGGAGGGCAACGATGTGGTGGTGGTGGTTTCCGCCCAAGGAGACACTACCGATGATTTCATTGCCAAGGCAGGGGAGATCAACGAACGCCCCTCCAAGCGCGAGATGGATATGCTGCTTTCCGCCGGAGAGCAGATTTCCGCGGCTCTGCTGGCCATGGCCATTGAGCGCATGGGTTACCCGGTTATTTCCCTGTTGGGATGGCAAGCCGGGTTTGATACCACTTCCGACTACGGTAATGCTCGGATCAAAAAGGTTGACGCTTCCCGGATCAAGAAGGAACTGGATAAGCGGCGGATCGTGGTGGTGACCGGATTCCAAGGAGTGAACCGGTATGGAGATATGACCACCTTGGGCCGAGGCGGATCCGATACAAGCGCGGTAGCCATTGCAGCCACCATGCACGCAGATTTGTGCCAGATTTTCACCGACGTGGACGGAGTGTACACAGCCGATCCCAGGAAGATTCCCGGGGCCATCAAGTTGGACTCCATCTCTTACGATGAGATGCTGGAGTTGGCAACTTTGGGAGCCCAGGTGCTGCATAACCGTTCGGTGGAAATGGCAAAGAAATACAATATTGAATTGGAAGTGCTTTCCAGCCTGACTCGGCGGAAGGGCACCATCGTGAAGGAGGAACGGAACGTGGAAAAAATGCTGATCAGCGGCGTGGCGAAGGACGACAATATTGCCCGCATCTCCATCATTGGGGTGCCTGACAAGCCCGGTCTGGCCTTTAAGATCTTTTCCAAACTGGCGTCCAAGGGAATCAACGTGGATATCATTCTCCAGTCCATTGGCCGCAACGGCACCAAAGATATCAGCTTTACCGTAGAAAAGGATAAGATGGAAGACACCATCCGTTTGCTGGAGGATTACACGGAAACCTGGGGCGCTTCCAATATTGTGTCCGATGACAATGTGGCGAAGGTATCGATTGTAGGCGCCGGTATGGAGTCTCATCCTGGTGTAGCAGCGGAGATGTTTGAGGCGTTGTTCTCCCGGAGTGTGAACATTCAAATGATTTCCACCAGTGAGATCAAGATTTCCGTCCTGGTCAATAAAGCGGACGGAGAACGCGCGGTGGAAGCCATCCACGAAAAGTTCTTCGAGAACAACTAAACGAGGCAGGGAGATTCTCGCCAAGATTGGATCAGATTGCCTGAGAGTAATCACCCCCGAAGTGGTGCAAGCTAATCTTCGGGGGTGATTTTTTGATTCCTTATTTTTGGGGAGGCGTGCCCATCCAAGGCGCTTCCGGATTGACATTCAGTGAGTTGTTTGAAGACGACTTGGGGTTAGATCTTCCGGAGGAAGTGCAGGCAGCCATTGAAGAACGTCAAGATTGGCATTACGAGCTTCAAAACTACCACCATACTGGGGAAGACCCCTCACTTCGTCTATGAGCAGGGGAAAAGGCATCCTAGGCAACCGGGATGTCTTTTTCTTGGGGGGAGGTCTGGAAAGGGAATAGAGGGGTAAAAAGAAACTCTGTTGTAGGAGGGGACAGGTTTCCAGGAAAAAAAGAGAAAAAATTTGAAAAAAGGGCTTGCATTTTTTAAATTTATCCGTTATAATAGACCACGTTGTCCGGGTGTGGCGCAGTTGGTAGCGCGCTTGACTGGGGGTCAAGAGGCCGTGAGTTCAAGTCTCGCCACTCGGACCAGAAAAAAGTAAAGTTTGAGCATTGCTTGAACTTTACTTTTTTGTTTTTCCGGGGAATGAATTTATTTCAGGGGGGAGATATATGGTAAAGGTTTGTTTCCACGAAACCGCAAAGGATGAGCTTCTGCGATTTGCAGTGATTGTTTCCAAGTATCGGGGAAAATGGGTGTTTTGCAAACATAAAGATCGCACCACCTATGAATGTCCAGGAGGTCACAGAGAGCCCAATGAGCCGATTGACGAAACAGCGAAAAGGGAACTTTGGGAAGAAACGGGTGCTTTGAAATATCATATGAAGCCAATTTGCCCATACTCTGTTCAAAAGGATGGCGAGGAAACTTTTGGCAGGTTGTTTTTTGCGGAACTCTTGGAATTGGGAGAACTGCCTCCTCTTGAGATTGAGAAAGTGGAACTGTTCGATGAGCTTCCCCAGGAGTGGACTTATCCGGAGATCCAGCCTCTTTTAGTAGAACGGATAAAAAAGCTTTCTTTCATTCCGTGACAGCCGAAGCTTCCTTCTTGCGTTTCAGGGTCGGATTTGGTATTCTAGAGGAAGAGAAAATCGGATCTATGAGAGTGGAAAGGAGTTGCCGCAAATGGCGGAAGGCATCGCGATTTTTGGATTAAATGGAGGAGGGAAATCCACTCTTGCCCATGCTTTGGCACAGCGAATGGGGTATTATGAGATGGATGTGGAAGATTATTATTTTCCAGAACAGAAGATGTCTCGCATGAGCGCACTGGAAAACAGCAGTATTCCCGTGACAAACCATTTGGGAGATCTGCCCTTTTCCTGCCCCAGAACAAAAGGGGAAGTAGAGGCCGCCCTTCTGGAAGACAGTAAAGCGCACCCACGCTTTATCTTGTCCGGTGTGACCCTCCATTGGGCGGAGGATATTCTATCTCAAATCCGAATTGCTTTTTGGGTTCAGACTCCGCTGGAAGAGCGATTACAGAGGATCCAGCAAAGGGAAATCAGGCGATTTGGTTCTCGGGTTTTGCCAGGTGGGGACATGTACGCTCAACAGGCGGATTTTCGAAGAACTGTGGAGCAAAGGGATTCCAAGGCAGTGGAGGAAACAGCCCGAAGTCTTTCCTGCCCTGTGATTGTGCTGGACGGCACGTTGCCCTTGACCGATAACCTGGCAAGAATGGAAGAACAGTTGGGCCGTTCCCCGGAACGCGCTTCCTAACGCCTGTTGGAAATGAGTGAAGCCGATTCAAAAAGCAGCTCTTTCAAGGAGGCCTTTTGCTTCCGGGAGAAATAGAATAAAAAACAGTGACTGCCGGTTTTCAGCGGTCACTGTTTTTCTGTAAGAACTGCATTTCAGGGAAGGGAGGGGCCCAGTGGCCCTTCCCAAAGGCTCTGTGTCAAGTCCACTCTCCCGTCGGGCAGGAAGGAGACTCCTTCTTGTTCCAGCATCTGACGTTGGACATCTTTGCCGCCGAAGGCGGAGTCGCAGCAAAGAGTCCCGTCCCGATAAAGGACCCGGTGGCAGGGCAGCCCCTCTGGAGCCCGGGCCAAGGCGGCACCCACAATACGGGCGCCCCGTGGACTGCCAGCCATCAAGGAAAGCTGCCCATAGGTGGTCACTTTTCCCCGAGGAATCTGTTGGACCAAATGGTAGATGGTTTGGGGGAAGGAACGCTCCATGGGATCAGACTCCCGAATAGGCATTGAATCCACCATCAATGGGGAGAACCACGCCGGTGATAAAGCCGGCAGCAGGCTTGCTCAACAGGAAAAGAACGCCGCCCACCAATTCCTCGGGGCTGCCAAATCGTCTCATGGGAGTGCCAGCCATAATCTTCCCTGTGCGCGCCGTGGGGGAACCGTCTTCATTGAAGAGCAGGGAACGGTTCTGGTTGGAAACCAAAAATCCAGGGGCGATGGCGTTGACCCGAATTCCTGCCTGGGCAAAATGTACGGCCAGCCATTGGGTGAAGTTGCTTACAGCGGCTTTGGCGCCGGAATAAGCGGGGATCTTGGTCAATGGAGTGTAGGCATTCATAGAGGAAATATTCAAAATAGAAACATCCTCTTTGCCCAGCATGTCCGGGGCAAAGACTTGGGTAGGGATCAAGGCGCCCAGGAAGTTGAGCTGGAACACGAATTCCACCCCATCTGGCTGGAGGTTAAAGAAAGTCTTGATGTCTTCCCGATCAATATCCCCCTCTTCATAGATTTCCTTGTCTGTGGTGGCACGGGGGTTGTTGCCGCCTGCACCATTTAAGAGAATATCGCAGGTTCCCAGGTCCTGATGGATTTGTTCCCGAACGGCAAGGCAGTTGGCCTTGTCGAGAACGTTGCAGGCATATCCTTGGGCGGTGAAACCCTGGTTCCGGAGATCTTCCGCCACCCGATTGGCCGCCGCTTCATTCAGGTCCAGCAGAGCAACTTTTGCGCCGCATTGGGCCAGAGCTTGGGCAAACACACTGCACAACACACCGCCGGCTCCCGTGACAACGGCAACCTTGCCGGAAAGGTCCACTTCAAACGGTAATTTCAGCATAAAACATCCTCCTGTCATCCATACAAAAAAGTCGAGGGAAACCCTCCTATTTAGAATAAATCTAACACCAAAAAGGGGACCCTGTCAAGGAAGGCTGCAGAGAAAAAACACGAAAAGAAATGTAAATAAATCTTTAACAATTCCCTTGCAAACCTCCGTTAAGTTTGCTATAATGTCCAAAGATACGGGCGGAACTTTCCACAAAATGGATCCGTTCGGAAATTTTTGAGGTTATTTGAACTAGGAGGCACGAAACCATGAAGAAAGTAATTTCTCTGGTGCTGGTACTTGCTATGGTCTGCCTGACTCTGGCGTCCTGCGGCAATAACACCACCACATCCAGCGGTACTGACTCTTCCGATGCGAGCCAGACCTCTTCCACCGTGGAAGACACCAGCTCCACCCTCGACAGCTCTGCGGAAACCAGCAGCACTGCCGAAGAGACGAGCACTTCCGGCGAGCCCTTTAAGATTGGCATTCTGGCTCCCGCTGTGACCCACGGTTGGGTTTCCGGCGTGGCTTACTATGCCCAGGCCCGCTGCGATCAGCTGGTGGAGGACGGTACCATCGAGTACAACCTGTTGACCAGCAACAACGCCGAGGAAATGACCGACCAGATCGACCAGCTGAAGACCTGGGGTGCCCAGGCAGTGGTTGCCTATCCCCAGTGGGAAGGTATGGAAGATCCCATCCAGGGTCTGATCGATTCCGGCATTCCGGTTGTGAACTTCGATATCGTGATCGACGCTGACGGCGTGTATCATGTGGCCGGCGACAACGAGGGCATGGGTGCTGCTAGCGCTCAGTACATCGTTGACAAGATCGGCACCACCGGCACTGTTGTCATGCTGAACGTTCCCAGCTCCGGCTCTGTTTCCGAACTGCGTCAGAAGGGCTTCGAAGAGAAGATGGCTGAGATTGCTCCCGATATGACCATTGAGACCTATGCGACCGAGTTTACCCGTGAAGCTGGCCTGTCCGATTTCTCCGACGTACTGGCTGCCAACTCTCAGATTGACGCCGTGTTCTCCATGGACGACGAGACCTCCATTGGCGTGCTCCAGGCCATCGAAGAAGCTGGCCGGACCGACATTAAGGTTGTCACCGGTGGCGGCGGCATGCAGGAGTACTTCCAGATGATGCCCGAGAACCAGGACATCTGGATCCAGTCCACTCTGTACAGCCCCTCCATGATTGAGGACGCTGTGGATATGGCAGTCTCCATCCTGAAGGGTGAAGACGTAGAGCAGGAAGTCATCATCCCCACCACTGTGGTGGATCGTGACAACTGCGCCGACTATCTGGACGAGAGCTCTCCCTACTAAGGAAGACGCCCCAAGGGCGAACAATGGAATGAAAGTTTCAAAAAGGCTATGGCGCGGGCTGCCCATAGCCTTTTTCCAAAGAAGGGGAGGGTGATCCATGACGCTGGAAATGCGCAATATCTACAAATCCTTCGGGGCCAATGATGTGCTCCGGAACATTGATTTTTCCGTCAGTGGGGGAGAGATCTGTGCCCTGCTGGGAGAAAACGGCGCTGGCAAGTCCACGCTGATGAACATCCTGGGCGGGGTATTGTCCGCTGACTCCGGCACCATCCAACTGGATGGGAAACAGGTGACCTTTCACAATCCGGCTGACTCCCTGCAAGCGGGCATTGCGTTCATTCATCAGGAGCTGAACCTGGTCAATGATCTGGCGGTGTTTGAGAACATGTTCATCGGCCGGGAGCTGAAACGGAGGGGCGGCTTGTTGGACGCCAAGACCATGTGTGAGCGATGCCGAGAGGTGTTTAAACGCATGGATGTAGAGTTGGATCCCCGGACCATGGTTCGGGACTTGGACGCCTCTTATAAGCAGATTGTGGAGATTGCCCGGGCGCTTTTGATGGATGCCTCCATTATCATCATGGACGAGCCCACCACCTCCTTGACGGAGCCAGAGATTCAGCGGGTATTTGACATGATGCGTACGGTGCAGAAGCAAGGCGTGGCGATCGTGTTCATTTCTCATAAGCTGAAGGAAGTAATGGAAATCTGCACCCGGTATACGGTGCTGCGAGATGGCGCCATGGTGGCCCAAGGGCAGGTTTCCGACACCAATGTAGACGAGCTGGCCCGATTCATGGTGGGCCACGACGTGCGGACAGAGTCCCTGCGGCGGGAGCGTCAGTTGGGAGAAGAGATTCTCCGGGTGGAACATATGACACAGCCCGGTCATTTTTCGGATATTTCCTTTTCTGTCAAAGCAGGAGAGATTTTAGGCTTTACGGGCCTGTTGGGAGACGGGCGCAGCGAGCTGTTCCAGGCAATATTTGGCAGTGGCGGAAAATACGCTGGCAATGTGTACTTGAAGGGGCAAGAGGTCCGGATCCACAGTACCCAGCAGGCGGTGTCTCTGGGAATTGGGTATGTGCCTCGTGATCGGAAGGAAAACGGAATCATCAAGGACATGAGCATCCTGGAGAACGGGTCCATTGTCACTTGGCCCCGGAATGCCAACTTGGGATGGATTTCCTGGCAGAAAGTCAAAGAAGCCTTTCGCCGTCAGGTGGAGGGCTTGAAGATCAAGATGGACAACGAGGACAACCTGATCGGCAGTTTGTCTGGCGGCAACCAGCAGAAGGTGGTTCTGGCCAAATGGCTGAATGCGGAACCCAAGGTACTGATCTTTGACAACCCCACTCAGGGCGTGGACGTAGGTGCCAAGGAAGATATCTACGATACGATCCTGGACTTGGCCCATCAGGGAATGGCGGTTGTAGTTCTTTCCAGTGAGGCTCAGGAGATCATACGGATTTGCGATCGTGTGCTGGTGTTGTATCATGGACAGGTCCAAGGGGAGCTTGTGGGAAGTGATATGACAGACCAGGAAATTATGCGTCTGGCAACAGGCGGTGGAAACAGCGAAGAGAGGGTGGCCAACAATGGATAACGTTAAGAAAGAAAAGCAGGGGCTTCTAGCCCGCTTCCGGAGATTGTGGAAGACCGCGCCTCTGTTCAGTACGGGAATTGCGTTGATTGTCATGGTCATTGTGCAGACCCTGGCCCTGACCTTCAATTCCAGCTATGACACATTTGGGGGCTGGTTTGCCAATTGGCTGAACAACTGGATTTCCCTGTTGCGTGGCAATGCGGCTATCGGTATCATCTCACTGGGCATGACCTTTGTGATCATTTCCGGCGGGATCGACTTGTCGGTGGGATCGGTGTATGTGGCGGTTGGCGCTTTTACCATGGTCCTTCTCGATTCCGGCCCCAACGGGTGGCTGGGAGCGATTGGCTTGGGCGGGATCCCGGCCATCATCATTGCGCTGATTGCGGCCATGGCTTTTGGCAGTTTGTTGGGCGAGGGCAACGGTTTGCTGATTTCCTACGGAAAGATGCCTCCCTTCATTGCCACATTGGGTTCCATGCAGATTCTGCGCAGCGTGACCCAGTATTTTATGAAGACCCAAAGCCCCACCTTGCCGGACGGCTATAAGGAGATTGCCCGGTTCCAGATTGGCGGGCAACAGTTGATGCCCATTTTGTACTGGGCGATTGCCGCGGTGGTCATGTACTTTATCGCAAACCAGACCACCTTTGGCCGGTATGTGTATGCGATCGGTTCCAATGAGCGGACCACTCGGCTGTCCGGTGTCAATGTCCGGAAGGTGAAGCGCCGTGTGTACGCCTTGACCGGTTTGCTGGTGGCGGTAGCTGCCATTATCCAGACGTCCCGTATTGGCTCCATGGACTATGCCAGCGCAGGCAGTGGCTTTGAAATGGACGCCATTGCCGCAGTAATCGTGGGTGGCACCAGCATGTCCGGTGGACGTGGTTCTGTGATCGGTACCGTATTCGGCACCCTGATTGTGGCGGTGATGAATAATCTGCTGAACCTGATTGGTGTAGACCCCTATTTGAGCAGTGCGTTCAAGGGCGCCATCATCATTTGTGCCGTGTTGCTGCAAAGAAAGGACAACAATTAAAGCTGTGGGAGTTGATTTTTCCCGGCTTGTCCAGTATAATAAAAACAGTCAAAATTCTACCGTTTCGGGAGGCAAAGCTATGTTAGTTTCTGCAAAAGAAATGCTCACTAAGGCTAAGGCAGGTAAATATGCTGTTGGCCAGTTCAACATCAACAACCTGGAATGGACCAAGGCGATTCTGCTCACCGCACAGGAGTGCAACTCTCCTGTGATTCTGGGTGTATCTGAGGGCGCCGGCAAGTATATGTGCGGCTACAACACCGTCACCGGCATGGTGAAGGGCATGTTGGAAACCCTGAAGATCACTGTTCCGGTTGCACTGCATCTGGATCACGGCTCCTATGAAGGCGCTCTGAAGGCCATGGAAGACGGTTTCTCCTCCGTCATGTTCGACGGTTCCCACTATGGAATCGAAGAGAACATTGAAAAGACCAAGGAGATCATTCGTCTGGCCTCCGAGAAGGGCATCTCCGTGGAAGCGGAAGTTGGCGCTATTGGCGGCGAGGAAGACGGCGTTATTGGTGGCGGCGAAGTGGCCGATCCCGATGAGTGCAAGATGATCGCTGACTTGGGCGTGACCATGCTGGCTGCCGGCATCGGCAACATCCATGGTGTGTATCCTGAGAACTGGAAGGGCCTGAACTTTGACGTTCTGGCCAAGATCCAGGAGAAGACCGGCACCATGCCTCTGGTGCTCCACGGCGGTACCGGCATTCCCGCTGAGATGGTCAAGAAGGCCATTACCCTGGGTGTTTCCAAGGTGAATGTGAACACCGAGTGCCAGCTGGCCTTCGCTGCTGCAACCCGCAAGTACATCGAAGAGGGCAAGGACCGTCAGGGCAAGGGCTTCGATCCCCGGAAGCTGTTGGCTCCCGGCACTGAGGCCATCAAGGCTACGGTCAAGGAGAAGATGGAACTGTTCGGTTCTATCGACAAGGCTTAAGAGTTTTACCGAACTATGGGAGAGGGTACGGGATGCCGTGCCCTCTCTTTTTATTGGAAGGTTTGGAATTGGATAAAGGTCAACATGGTGTGGTTGACCAATAGAAAGCCTACTACATTTATGATTTTTGGTGAGTTTTCTTGTGTTTTTCCAGATCCTGTGGTATAATCATAAACATATTATAAGTCTGCTTGTGCCCATTGGGTAGTTGGAACCGATGGGGCGGGCAAACCGGAGGAGAGCATGGAAAGCAAACTGTGCATGAATTGTTTTGCCGAGCTGGAGCATGGTGGAACCTGTCCCGTTTGTGGATGGGACAACACCAAGATTCAGCCTCCCCAAGCCCTGGGTTATTTGACAGAGGTTGCTTCCCGGTACCAGGTGGGGCGCGTCAAAGCAATGAATGGTGAAGGGATCACCTACGCGGCCTTGGATCTGACCACCAGAAAGCTGGTAGAACTTCGGGAGTTTTTCCCGCTCACATTGGTGGATCGGGGAAAGGACCGCTGTATTGTCGTACCCAAAGAGGGGCAAGACGACATTTTTGAAGACTATCTGGACGAATTTATAGCGTTGATGAAGAACGTTAGCCGTCTGCGGGAAGTCTCGGTGGTTCATTCGGTTCTCGATCTTTTTGAAGAAAACTATACAGCCTACGGGGTGTACGAGTATGTTCCCTCTTTGTCTCTGGGGCGTTATGTGGAGAACGAGGGTGGTTCTCTTCCGTGGAACACGGCCAACCGGCTATTCCAGCCGATTCTCACAGCTCTTGGGCTGATCAATGCACTTGGGGTATCCCATTTGGGGATCAACCCGGACAATCTTCGAGTCACCAAAGAGGGAACGCTGTTGATCACCGGTTTTTCCATCAAAGCGGCTCGTCGGGAGGGGACTCCCTTTGTTCCGGACCTGACCCCAGGGTATGCGGCGTTGGAGCAGTACAGCGTCAAAGCGCCCTGCGGGGAAGCCAGTGATGTGTATGGATTTGCCGCCACCTTATTTTTTGCACTGACGGGAAAGCCTCCCATGGAAGCCATGCGGCGGGTGAAAGATGAGCGTTTGATGATTTCCAAAGAGGTTCTCCACTCTTTGCCTCCTTACGCAGTGACTGCCATTGCCAATGCGCTGCAAGTGCGTCCAGATCAGCGGACGGCCAGTTTTGAGCGGTTTAAAACCGAGTTGGCCGCAGCGCCCACTCTGGTCAATGAGGTGGACCAGACAGAGGCTATTCGCCGTATTCCACCCTTGGACATTCACATCCCGCAAGGTAGAGGATTGCCGCCCTTTGTGTGGCTGATTGCTTCGGGGGTTATCACTTTGGTGGCTTTGGTGATTGTGGCGTCGTTCTGGTTGGGAGAGCGGGGCATGTCCTTTGGAGACTTGACCCAGCTGCTTCCTTCCAGCAGTGTGTCCCAGGAGGAAGTCCTGCCCAATCTGGTGAACCAAAATTATGAGGAATGCTTACAGAAAATAGAAAGCGGGGAGTATTCTTTCCAGCTGGAAGTTTCTGCTCAGGAGTTCAACGATTCCGTTGCGGAAGGATGTATCAGCAGTCAGAATCCCTTTGCAGGAGAGCCCATTCCCGAAAATGGAGTTGTGGTAGTTACCGTGAGCAAAGGCAGCGCTCAAAGGACTTTACCCAGTTTTACCGGGGTGAGCTATGACAGCTTGGAGAAGATTCTCACAGAGAATGGGTTTGTCCCTGAACGGGTGGAGGAAGCCAGTGAAGATGTGGAAGCGGGTTACGTGATTCGTTATCAGGATCACGAAGCTGGTGACACTCTGGATTATGGGACCACCGTTACTGTAGTGGTCAGTTCTGGGGCGGCAGCCCAGTGAAAGGGGGAGAAATCCAATGCCCAATGTTTCTGAGAAGAAAATGAAACTGTTGTATTTGCTTCGGATGCTGTTGGAACAGACCGACGATCAGCATGCTTTGAGTCTTCCCCAGATGTTGGAAGAGTTGGAGGCCCAGGGAATTCACGCAGAGCGCAAAAGCCTCTATGACGACTTGGAAACCTTGCGGCATTTTGGTATTCCCATTGAGACCAGAAAAAACCGTAATTTTGGATATTATGTTTCCCAGAGGATTTTTTCCCCCAACGATCTTGCGTTGCTGTTGGAGGCTTTACGAGAGGCGCCCTTTCTGTCTCAGCGGCGGATTTCTCAGCTGGAGAAAAAGATAGCCACACTGTGCAGCCGGTATCAGTGGGAGCAGCTCCAGGAAAAGGCAAAAGAGGGAAAGAAAGTGGACCTGGAACTGGAGGAGTCTGAATCTCAGGAAGAACCCGAGTCCCAACCTTCTCCCGCTGGCCAGTCGGTAGAGGAGCTTCTTATGTGGGCGATGGAGCGGGATGTCCAGGTGATTTTTCAGCGTCAGGAATGGCGCTTGAACAGTTCTGGCAAGCTGGCCCGTTCCGTGCGCTCCGTGACGGTGAGCCCTTGGGAGATTCAGCGATTTGGTGGGATAGTGCGTTTGCTGGGATATGACAGTGAAGCAAAGCGTTTTTGTTCCTTCCCACTGGGAGAGATTTCTCAACCGGAATTTTTGAGCCAGCCCCGAGAGGGAGAAAAGTATTTGCCCTCCGCGGAGCGGTTGACTTTGGAGTTTCCCGCGGCCCGACTCAATCAGGTGGCCAGTTATTTTGATGGGGCGTTGACAGTGGAGCCTTTTGGGAAGGGCAAAATTCGTTCCGTGGTTTACGCAAAATTGGATAGAGTGTTTCAGGCATGGCTGTTTGCAAACGGGCCGGAAATCAAGTTGGCGGCGCCGAAAAAAGCGGTGGAACAGTTTCGGGAGCGGGCAAAAGCTCTCGCTAAAGCCTACAAATCTTAAAGGGTAGACCGGTCTCTTGTGAGGCCGGTTTTTGTTTTGGGGAGAGAAATCCGGCAAGCACCTCCATAGAGGATCCCGAAGATACCTCCGCAAAGAGCGGTTTGACAGGCGATTTCCCAAAGAGGATGGGAAAAGGAGACACCTTGCAGCAACCAATTTCCTGTGAGCACGGAAAGGGCTGTGCAGGCCAGAGGGAGTCCAATGTGCCGCAGAAAGGAAAGACGTACCTGGGTCACTTTCAGGAGCCGGTGGAGGCTCAGAGAAGCGTTAAAGATGGTGCTGAAGAAGAGAATCCCCACGTAGCTTTCCATGCCAAAGAAACGGAGAAAACACAGCACAAGAACTACCCGGATCAGAGAGTCAGAAAAATTGTATTTCATGGAGTTAAACTGTTCATCCAGGCCCTTAAGCAGGCTGTCCACCACCACATCCAAATAGACCAGAGGGGCCAAAGGTGCCAGTACCTGTAAATAGGTTCCGGCGCTGTTGCTGTGATAAAAGGCAGCGCCCCACCGATCTCCGAAGAACAGAAAGACCCCGGCGAAAAACATGCCAAACGCCAGGGCAAGCCGCACGGCTTTCCCGGTGATATGGGCCACCGCCCGCCGGTGATGGAGTTCTCGCTCCTTGGCAATCTTGGGGATCAATAGGGAGGCGAAAGAAGTCAGCAGGGAAGAGGGAAAGTAGAGCATGGGCATGGCCATGCCCTGAAGGAGTCCATATTGGGACAGAGAGGCGCTGTAGCTGAGACCAAACTTTTGCAGTTCCTTGGGGATCAAAAGATTTTCCCCCGTGTTGAGCAGGCTTCTTGCGGCGGAGCTCAAGGTGCAGGGGAGGGCAATGTGTGCCAGGCCGTGAAGGACCCCTTGGCTTTTTTCCTTTTGAGAAGGGGTGTTGCGTTTGAGACTTCTCCGGTAGGCAGTCCAGCTGCAAAGGAAGGAAGTGGCCTCTCCCAGAGTGGAGGCCAGCATGGCGGCAAAGCAGGCGGCTTCCAGGCTTTGGGGAGCGAAATACCAGAAGAAAAATACCGTGGCACCAATGGTCAACACCTGTTCGATTCCATCAGAAAAGGCAGTGGAGAGGGATTCGTCCACAGCCAGGAAATAGCCTTTCATACAGGTGCAAAGAGACATGAAGGGAAGCCCTACTCCCAGAATCCGCAGGCAGGGGGCTGCCAAGGGATCACCCAGAAAAACAGTGGCAGCTGGGCCTGCCAGGAAGAACAGCAGAAGGGCGATGGATAGACTGATGGAGAGACAAAACAGAAAGCAACGAGCTACTGTAGAGCGGATGACCTGCCGTTTTTCGGTGGCGATGGCGGCGGAAACCATGCGGGTGACGGCCAAACTGATTCCGGAGGTGGAGAGGGTGACGGTCAGCAGGAAGACGGAGAAAATCAGCTGATACAGTCCCATGCCGGCGGATCCCATTTCCTGGGAGAGAAAGGACCGATACCCCATATTGGTAATGCGCAAAAACAGGGACACCGCTGTGAGCACAGCCCCTTGAAAGAGAAACTTTCGTTTTGTCATAGAGCCTCCGCGGTTGCAATGGGATAAAGAATAAGGTATAATGGCCCAAAAGGCTGGAGAGAATCGAGGAAAAATCCATGAATGAAAATTGGACCGAATTGAAAATTGAAGTGCCTGCCCAGCAGGCGGATTTAGCTGGGGACATTGCCAATATGGTAGTTCCCTATGGCATTTATATGGAGGACTATTCCCACTTAGAAGAAGAGGCCATGGAGATAGCCCATATCGATCTGATCGACGAAGAATTGCTTCAGAAAGACCGTACCAAAGCCATTATCCACATCTATATCAGTCCGGAAGCCAATCCCGGAGAGGCCATTTCCTTTTTGGAGGAGCGGTACAAGGCAGAGGGCATTCCCTTTTCCATTGGGCAGGATTCCTGTGTGGAGGAAGACTGGATCAACAATTGGAAACAGTATTTCAAGCCCATTCCCGTGGGGGAGAAGCTGTTGATTCGACCCTTGTGGGAGGAGGAATACGATGCTCAAGGCAGGACGGTGCTCCATCTGGAGCCGGGTCTTGCTTTTGGAACGGGGACACATGAAACTACCCGTCTGTGCCTGGAGTTGATTGAAAAATATCTGAAGCCGGGTGTAGATTTCCTGGACATGGGATGTGGCAGTGGGATCCTTTCGGTTGCAGCCTTGCTGTTGGGGGCGAAATCCGCAGTGGGAGTGGATATCGATCCTTTGGCGGTGAAGACAGCTCAGGAAAACGCCAAAACCAATGGAGTTGAAGATCGGTTTACCGGAATTTGCGGGAATCTGGCAGAAAAGGTTACCGGCAAATTTCAGGTAGTGGCGGCCAATATTGTAGCGGATGTTGTTATCCTTTTGAGCAAGGATGCTCCCCGGTTCCTGGATCGGGACAGTGTGTATATTGTCAGCGGCATTATTGATACCAGAGAACAAGATGTACTGGATGCTCTGTCCGACACGTTCCAGGTGTTGGAGCGTCGGGAGGAAAAAGGCTGGGTGGCCATGGCCATGAAGCTGAGAGACTGAGAAAAAGAAAGGGGAGGAAAACATGGAAGTAAAGGTGTTGGAGACGCCCAGACTGGTGCTGCGTCCCTGTCGAATGGAGGATTTGGAAGTCTTTCACCGGTATTGTGCCAATCCCCAGGTAGGTCCCAATGCAGGTTGGAAACCCCATGAAACCCTGGAAGAATCCCGGAAGATCCTGGAGGACTGGGTGAAGGGCAGCGAGCAGGAGGGCATCTGGGCTATTGAGGAGAAAAATCTGGGACAAATGGTGGGGTCCATCGGACTCCATATGGATGGTCTTCGGCCTGGTGTCCCCAATTGCCGGATGATGGGTTACGCGTTGGCCCAGGAACAGTGGGGCAAAGGTCTGATGACAGAAGCGGCCCAAGCACTGCTCCGGTATGCTTTTGACACTTTGGGGCTTGCTTTGGTGACCATCAATCACTACGCCTACAATGCCCGTTCCCGCCGGGTGATTGAAAAGTGCGGTTTCACCTATGAAGGGACTTTGCGGCAAGGCGTAGGGCTGTATGATGGCCGGGTAGAGGATCTCTGCTGCTATTCCATGACGGCTGTGGAGTACTGGGCTGGCCAAAAGGATGAGTAAAAACAGATGAAAAAAGGGGCTGTTGCGCTACGCAACAGCCCCTTTCGGCAGTTTACAGGAAAACTGCTCTAGATCTGCCAACCGGCTCAGGGAGAGTCTATGATCGTATAAAACACAGGAGTTCAGTCTCAGGTGTCCTTGGCGGGATCTCAGGAAAAATCTCTTTGATCCATAGTAATTTCCTGGCGGATCAATTCCTCGCCGGTAGCATGATCCTTGACTACCAGGGTGAGCACTTCCTCAAAGGCGGGAAGGTAATTGTCTGTGGGATCCAGATAGACCCGATAGGAGTAATAGGGATAATGGGCTAATTTTTCGCCCCAGAAGGGGGAGGACTCATCCCAGAACCAGTTGTCCTGTCCGTACTTGGTGCCGTACTGGGAAACGGTAGACCCAATCAAGTCTCCGTCGCAGTTGTAAAGCTCCACCAGAATTTCCCGGTAGTCATTTTCTGTGAGAAGGGAAACTTCCCAAGAGCCCCCTCCCCGGGAGAAGGATACAGCAGCGGGAAACAGTCCATTGACAAACTTGGGGTTGAGATTTCCGAACAGGTCACTTTTCGCATACCAGCTGAGGTATTGGTAGCGGAAGGGGTAGTCCAGATCCAAAGCACCCCCATCGTCGTAGGTAGTGGTGGGGGAGGCGGTTGCCTGTTCCAAATCGATGGTGTACTCTGCCAAAACCGATTCTTGCTGGGAATCCTCATAGATTCGCAGGATCACCTGTTTGGTACCGGCAGGGGCTCCGTCAAAATACAGGGTGCAGGTTTGTTCCACGGAATCCCAGGGGTTGTATCCCCCTTCGTCGGTGCTCTTGGACAAATCAAAGGGAATCTCGTTTCCGTCGGGGGTGTAAAGCACCGGCTCTCCCTTGGCCAAATGAAACTCTGTGGTGCCCCAGGCAGGAAGGGTAACCTTGCAGCTGATCTCCGTGGGAATAGCCTGGATTTCCAAAAGTTTCATCCCATTGTCGGAGGCGGTGTCCACCGAGAAGTTGTAATTGGAGCTGGTGTCCACAGTTACGGAGAAGGACACTTCCCAATTGGCATCCAGTTGGGAAGAGGTATCCTTGGTAGAACTCTCTTTCCCCATCAAAGACGGGATGGAAAGATCTATCTGGAGCGCGTCTCCCTGTTCCTTGTGTTCAGGCAAGGAGGCCACTACAGTGCCCACAAAGGCTTCGTCCTTCTGCTGAAATAAGACAGGGGACCCTGTTTCCGGGAGAGATTCTCCGTTGACAGACAGAGAGAAAGAGTCTGGAAAAAACAGATATTCATATTGTTCTGTCAGCGATTGAGGAAGAAGGACCTTGACAGTAAAGCACACTCGTTCCCCATCGGAAAAGGCCTGCATAATTTTCAAAGTGCTATCTCCACTTTGTGCAATTATATTGACATCCTGGACTTCATAGGTATCCAGATTGGTGCCGTGGGGTGATTTGCTTCCCGAGGCGGTTTGGAACGCCTGGTTAACCTGGCGGAAGAAGTGGCCCACGCCGGGCAAGTTTTCAGCCACAGCAGGGAGTATGGTGTTGACCTCGCACAGCATCACACAACAGAGAGCAAAGACCGTTGCAGTGACCCACAGTGCTTTATGGGATCTTTTTTTCACACAGGGTTCGTATTGGGGTCCCAGCATCTGATATGTTTTCTCGATGCGTTCTGTGGCTTGGGGTGTCAAGTTCCGGCGGGGAATTTCCTGGTGCAGCTGTTCCAGAAAAGCAGCATCTCGTTTCATAGAGCTTCTCCTTTCTCTTCCAAATAAATTTGTTTAAAGCGATCCCGGCTTCGGGAGAGTCTGGTACGTACAGCTCCCTCGGAGAGGGACAAGGCATCGGCAATCTGCCGGACGCTGAAGTCGTCGTAATAAAAAAGAGACAGGATCAATTGATCTTGAGTGGACATCTGTCCCATGGCGTGATGGATATCCAGGGCGGTGTCCCAATCGGGTTCCGCAGCATCTTCCGGCAAGGACTGTCCCAAAGAGAAATGGCACTGACTTCGTTGAATATCCCTGCATTTGTTCAAGAGGATTTTCACCAGCCAAGTTTTAAAATACCGATCTTGGCGCAATTCTGGAAGATGTTCCCAGCAGGCTAAAATAGTATCCTGAATGGCGTCTAGAGCGTCCTCTTCCTGATGGAGGATCAACATGGCAGAATGATAAAGAAGCTGCCGGTGAAGGTCCATCAATAGGATAAATGCATTCTTGTCTCCTTTTTTCGACCGTTTGACCAGGTCCGTCATTTGAGTCTCCCTCCTTTCACATTCATTCATTAGTCGGAGTGGGGGAGGAAAAGGTTACAGTTTCTTTGGAGGAAAAGAGAAAAGAAAAAGCCCCCCGCGTTTCCACGGAGGGCTCTTTAAGTTTTACATTTACAGGTTGTCCTTCAGCCAGGCAACGTCTTCTTTCAGGCAGGTAATCCGATCTTTCCCACCGTAAGAGGCTTCCCGCTCTACCACATACAGGACGTTGTCCCGTTGGGCATCGGCAGCAGCCTTAACGGCTTTCCAGTCCACAATTCCCGTGCCGGTGGGAACATTGAGTTTCCCACGCTCTTCCATCCGTTTTTTGAATTCCGGAGGAATAATCAAGTTGCCGTTCTCATCCCGCTCAAACTTGGGACGAGGCATGGGAGGATCATACCGGGAACGAGGAGTTCCGCAGCCAATCACCGCGCTGTTTTCCTTTACATGGATTGCAGCAAAGCGTCCGGCATATTTCTGAATATACGCGACGGGATCGACGCCGGCGGCAGAAGCCCACCCGCAGTCAAGCTCGAAAGCGACAGTTTCAGGATCGGTATTCTCGATGACCCAGTCCAACAGGTATTTCCCCTCATCCACGAAGAATTCGTTGGTGTGGTTGTGATACCCGATGGTAATCCCATACTGCTTGGCCATCTGTCCAAACTTGTTGAGATCTGCTGCAACTTCTTTGGCTTCTTCGGCCGATTTAAAAGGAGTCATGGGGCAGGCAACAAATTTCATGCCGGTTTTTGCCAGGTAGGGAAGGTCTTGCTCCATGAAATCAAAAGCAACATGGGCACCGACCGCCTTGACGCCGGATTCTTCCAGTGTCTTAACCACATCCTCAACGGGGATGTCTGCATAATCCCGAACAAATTCAACACCTGCATACCCCATTTCCCCGGCGCTGCGAATCTTGTCCAAGAAGGAAAGCTCGCATTCCATGCCAAAGGAGAAGAGCTGCAAATTTACATTATTCATTCTTCAAATACACCCTCGAATAGTACCAAAATTTTCTAGCTATCTCAGATTAGTCAAAGTACACGGGCTTGCCGGTCTTGGAGGACTGATAGATAGCATCCAGAATCTTGGTTACCACGAAAGCCTGATCAGCGGTGACGAACAGTTCGCCTTCGCCGCGCAGAGCCTTAACCCAGATCTCATGCTCCTTGGAAACGGGAGCGGGACCCTGGCTGAAGCCGGGAATGTAGGAATCGACCTTCTTGCCGACCATGGTGATAGCAGGCTGGCTGCCCACCACATGGTTCAAACGGACCTGACCGGTCAGAGTATCCAAACCGCCCTTGGTGCCGGCCAACAGAGTGGTAGCCTCGTTGTTGGCGCCAGCTTCCTCAGCCATGTTGATGGCCCAAGCAGCACGCAGGTTGATAACAGCACCGTTCTTCATCTTGATCATACCCACAGCGGAATCTTCCACATCGTAGGTCTTGTTGTTCCAGTTGTTCTGGTTGCCCATACGGTCAACCTGGCCCTGATACTCAGGATCCAGCAGGGTGCCCAGCTTCTCGAAGGAAGTGCCAACCACATAATCCACATCGTAGTTGTTCATCAGGAACAGGGTCAAATCCAGTGCATGGGTGCCGATGTCGATCAGGGGACCGCCGCCCTGCTTGGACTTGTCGGTGAACACGCCCCAAGTGGGAACGCCACGACGACGCAGGTAAGTAGCCTCAGCATAGTACACATCGCCCAGCCAACCGTCGTCCACAACCTTCTTGGCGACCTGGTTTACGGGGAAATGACGATACTGATAGCCGATGGTCAGCATCTTGCCGGTACGATCGCGAGCGTCCAGCATCTTCTGAGCGTCAGCGGGAGTAGCAGCCATGGGCTTCTCGCAGAGAACATGCTTGCCAGCTTCCAGAGCAGCAACGGTGATTTCGCAGTGAGCCACGTTGGGGGTCAGCACATGCACAGCGTCGATGGTGGGGTCAGCCAGCAGTTCGTGATAATCGGTGTAAACTTTGGCATCGGGAGTGCCATACTCTTTAGCAGCCTTCTCGGCGCGCTCGGGGATCAGGTCGCAGAATGCGCACATATCCACATACTCTTTCTGCTGGGCCATGCCAGGGAAATGCTTTCCGTTAGCGATGCCGCCGCAGCCGATGAAGCCAATCTTCAATTTTGCCATTGGGATCTCCTCCTAAATATTCCACACGTTCAAAGTCGTGTGTTGATTACGCTCATATTTTAGTACATCTTTTTTGAAATGTAAAGGGATTTCCGCCGGATTTTAGAAAAGTTTCTATAAAACTTCGAGAAAAGTCTCAAAATTCCAGGTCCATCTCAATACTGGCGGCCCCAGTATACCATGTGCTTGGCGGGCTTGCCGCAGCAGACACAGACGTCTGAAAGATGCTCTTCTTCGAAGGGGATGCAACGGGATTTCACGCCGCCAGTTTCATCCTTGATCTTGTCTTCACAGGCGCTGTCACCGCACCACATCGCCTTGATAAATCCGGGCTTATTTTTAGCGGTGTCCAGAAATTCCTCATAGGTGGTGGCAGTGAAGGTTTTTGCGTGGAGGTTGTCCAGAGCCCGCTGATACATAGCGTCGTGAAGGGCGGCCAGGGAAGCTTCCACTGCGCTTTCCAGCTGATCCAGGGGAACAATCTGCTTTTCACGAGTATCCCGGCGAACCAACACACATTGATTCTGTTCCATGTCCTTGGGACCAATTTCCACCCGCAGGGGCACACCCTGCATTTCGTACTGGGCGTACTTCCAGCCGGGGGAGTTGTCGCTGTCGTCCAGCTTGACCCGGAAGTTTTGAGACAACCGGTCGTAGAGTTCCCGAGCCTTGTCCAGAACACCGGGCTTGTGCTGGGCAACAGGGACAATGGCAACCTGAATGGGGGCGATTTTCGGGGGAAGAACCAGACCGTTGTCGTCTCCGTGGACCATGATCACCGCGCCGATCATCCGGGTGGAAACGCCCCAGGAAGTCTGGAAGGGAGTCTGGAGCTTGTTGTCTCTGCCGGTAAAGGTGATTTCAAAGAGTTTGGCAAAGTGGTCGCCAAAGAAATGGCTGGTACCGCCCTGCAGGGCAACACCGTTGTGCATCATGGGCTCAATGGTGTAGGTTTCCTCGGCGCCGGCAAATTTCTCCTTGTCGGTTTTCTTGCCCACTACAGCAGGAATGGCCAAGGTGTCCCGATAGAAATCCTCGTAGACCTTCAGCATGGTCAGCGTGAAGTCCCGGGCTTCTTCGGCAGTTTCGTGCATGGTGTGGCCTTCCTGCCACAGA
>UMIO01020098.1_pt1 | contig 53644 bp, 45 predicted proteins | sample 1965821 | NCBI WGS metagenome assembly UMIO01 (sample SAMEA4836127, study PRJEB28245) | human gut metagenome | biome: gut microbiome; material: fecal sample | place: Denmark | collected 2008
CTTCTTCCGTCAGATGCAGGTATTCCACCAAAAGGCATTTTGCCTGGCATACCACCCGCAATTCTTCCAGTTTCTTTCGGAGCTTGTTGTTTTCCTCCTGACATTTTCGCAGCTTCCGTTGACTCGCCTCCAGAAGCCCCAATGCCTGAGAGAACCCTCCTCGAGAAAAGGGCCGTCCCAAGGTCAACACCCCAAAGGGGGATACCCTGGCACTGACTTCTTCCCACTGTTCTCCCTTTACCGAAAGCAGGACCCCCGGTCCCTCTTCCGCTACGTCCATGGCCAACTGATGGCCAAATTCATCGGGCAAGGGCGCGTGGATCACCACCGTGTCCCAATCCCCAGAGAGCAACATCCGCCGGGCTTCCCCTCCGCTGGAAGCAAAGGAGATCTCCCGGAACCCGGCTTCCCGCAATAGCCGTTCCCACTGGGCGCGCCCTTTTTCCCCGGCGGCGGCTACCAGCACTCGCCGGTCCGCCCCCCGGTCTCCCTCAAACGCTGGTGTAAGCACGAAGGATCTCCCTGGGAAGGATCTCCCGGAGGAAACCGCTTTCCCGGCAGAGAGCCCGGGCTTCCGACAAGGACCCGGGCAGGGGTTCTCCTTCCCCGGAGGGTGGGGAAAGTTCCAACCCCCGTTCCACCCCGTCCACTCCGGCGTAGAGCAGCAGGGCAAAGGCCAAATAAGGATTGGCAGTGCCGTCGGCACAGGACAGCTCTATCCGGCCGTCAGGTTTCCGGCGCAGCAGGCTGCCCCGTCCCGTATCCGACCAGGATATGGTGCTGGGAGCGCCAAAGGTACCCAAGCGTTCGTAGGACTCTTCCCGAGGTCCCAGGAACACGCTCATCTCTCCCACATGGCTGAGAATGCCTGCCATAAAGGAATCACAGCAGCTTTCCTCTCCCCGCTTGGGACGCATAGCTATGCGGAATCCGTTTCCCGCCGCATCCGGAAGGGGCTTGGGGGAAAAGGTGGCCCACAGGCCGTTGCGGACGGCCATCATCTTTACCACCGACCGGAACGTGATCACATTGTCCGCACACTCCAGGGCAGGTCCGGGGGCAAAATCGATCCGGTTTTGACCCGGCCCGCTGATGTGCTGGGAATATTGGGGCTCAATGCCCATGGCTTCCAGGGTCAGGCAAATGTCCCGGCGCACATCCTCTCCCCGGTCCTCGGGAGCCTCGTCCATAAAGCCCGCGTTGTCAAAGGGCACGTCGGTGGGCTCCCCTTCCTCATCGGTGCGAAACAGATAAAAATCGTTTTCCACGCCGAAGTTTACACGGATTCCCCGGGATTTGGCGTACTTTACCGCGTCCCTGAGAATCTTCCGGCCGTCCTGGGCAAATTCTTCCCCGTCCTGATTCTGGATCCGGCAATAAAACCGGGCTACCCGGCCATGAGAGGGGCGCCAGGGCAGCAGGGAAATGGTATCTGTATCCGGAAACAGGAAAATCTCGCTGTCTCCGGGCTTGTAAAAACCGTCGATCCGGGAGGCGTCCACGGCAATGCCCTGGGCAAAGGCCCGGGGCAATACCGAGGGAAGCACCGAAATGATCTTCTGGTTTCCAAACACGTCGCAAAAGGAAAATTTGATAAACTTCACATCGTTATCCGCGATATACTCTCGGATATCCTCTTCCGAATAGCGCATGGCGCCGCCACCTTTCCCGTCTGATTCTTCCCTTTCAGTATACTACAGAGCACTTCGGGAAAAAAGCCCTTTCAGTTGTTTACATACAACTGCTTGTAGGGATTCTTGGTGTTGGGGCTCAGCACATAGTAGTGAGAGGCCCGCAGGGAGTTCAGCAAAGTCTGCTCTTCTCCGCCGCCAAAATGGGCACAATACCGGCGCAGCAAGGGATCGATGGCCCGCAGGTCCTCTTCCGTCCCTTCCGATACCACCACCTGGGCCGGCAAATCCTGGGGCAAATGGTCTGTGCGCAGATAAATCTTTCCTCCGTGCATGCCGGTGCCGCAGAAATTCCCCACCGGCACCCGGTCTTCCCAGCCGATGCCCAGCACCAGAATAATCCCTCCGGCCTGGTATTCTCCCAGAAAACTGCCGCACCGTCCGCCAATGACGATCACCGGCACCTTTTCCTGGTATTCCTTCATGTGGATGCCGCACCGGTACCCGGCATCCTGTTCGATATAAATGGCGCCGCCCCGCATGGCGTAGCCGGTGGCGTCTCCGCTGCTGCCGTGAACCACGATCTCCCCGGCGTTCATGGTGTCGCCGGTGGCGTCCTGAGCGTTGCAGAAAAGCTCAATTTTCGCCCCGTTCAAATAGGCCACCAGGGCGTTTCCCGGCACCTGGGTCAAGGTGATTTCTCCTTGCTCCGCCCCGCAGCCAATGTACCGCTGGCCCAAGGTGTAGCCCGTCTGTGCTGTTGTCATACCATTTTCCCACCTTTCAGGCCTACCGGCCAAACATCTCCCGGCGTTTTTCCGCCGAAAAAGCCATGAACTGAGGCTTTTGCCGCAGCAATTCGAAATCCACAGAGGACAAAGGCGTCTTCTCCCGGATCAGGGCGGTGTAAACCCCTGCGTTCTCCAGGCAGTCCCCCACCAGGATGTACCCCTTGAGCAAATCGTCCTCCACGAAAAACACTTTGTAGCAGTCTTCCGTCTCTTCCGAGATCTTCTCTCCCCGGTAACTGCCCGCCGTGATCAGGTGCAGCCCGAAAAAGCCAATGGCATTCATGGGCAGCGCGCTGTCAAAAGAAGTCTCTTCTCCGGCCATGTTTTTCCCGGCGCACTCCCCTTGCAGGTAAGCGTTGGGAAGCAAGGCCAGCACCCGGTGTTCCCCGGTGGTGATATCCAGAGATTCGCAGCAGTCCCCTGCAGCGTACACGTCCGGCAAGGTGGTCAGGCCCCGGTTGTCGGCCACGATACCCCGGTTCACCTTGCCCCCTGCCTCTTTGACCAGGGACACGTTGGGCCGGACGCCCACCGCCACCACCAGCACGTCAAAGGAGAGAGTTTTCCCACTTTGGAGCAACGCGGTATTTCCTTCAAACCGGGCTACGCTGTCTCCCAGGAAAAATTCCAGACCTTTCTGCTCCAGGTAAGCCTGGACCCGCTTGGCGCCTTCCTCGTCCAGGATACTGGGCAGCACCCGGTCCGCCAGGTCCGCCACCTGGATGGAAGCCACCCGGTCCGCAATGCCTTCGGCACACTTGAGGCCGATGAGGCCGGCTCCCAAAATAAACACCCGGCTTTCGGGGGTCAGGGCCTGTTCCAGCGCCTTGGCATCGTCCAGGGAAAGAAAGGTAAATTTCTGCTCCACCGTTTCCAGCCCTTCCATGGACGGAACAAAGGGGGTGGAGCCTGTGGCTACCAGCAGCTTGTCGTAGGGGATTTCCTCGCCGGTGGAAAGCTTCACCTGATGTTCCTCCGGAGAAATCTCTGAGACGGTTACCCCCAGTTTTGCGTCACAGCCCATTTCCTCGTAAAAGGAGTCGGGCCGGTATTTCATCCGCTCTAAATCGGTTTTTCCCTCCAGCAAATAGGAGATCAGCGGACGGGAATAGGTGTGGTAGGATTCCTGGGACAGCAAGGTGATCTTCCCTTCCTGGTCCACACTTCGAATGCCTTCCACACAGCCCACTGCCGCAGCGGAGTTTCCCACAATCACATAGTCCATGTCACGCCTCCTCCTTTTCCTCAAAGATGATGGCCCGGTTGGGGCAGCCCGTCACGCAGGCGGGTGCTCCGCAGGAATTTTCCAGGCAGAGCTCGCATTTTTCCATGGGCCCATCCTCCGAGGGCCGCAGGGCCCCATAAGGGCACACCAGCACGCAGGTGTAGCATCCCACGCACTTGTTCCGGTCGATGCACACTACCCCATCCTTCCGGGAAATGGCCCCGGCAATACAGCTTTTCAGGCACAGGGGATCTTCACAGTGACGGCAGGACACCGCAAAATGGATGCCATCTCCGTCCTCGATGTGAATCCGGGGCCGGATATCCTTGTTTTTCAGGGCTTTGACCATGTCGTCCATGCCGGAGTTGGCAAAGGCGCAGTTGTATTCACACAGATGGCACCCCAGGCACCACTGTTCCTCTACATACACTCGTTTCATACGGTTTTCCCCCTCATTCTCCCGCGTGGCGGATTCCCAGAATCCGCAGCTCCGTATCGTTGAGGCCCACACCCCGGAGCATCAGACGGTTTCCCCGGAGAGCTTCGATGGAATTGATTCCCATGCCGCCCATCATCTCTTTCATTTCATGGGTCCAGGCATTGACCAGGTTCACCAGCCGCTGTGCACCCACATCCGGATTCAGCCGCTTGACCAGCTCCGGACGCTGGGTGGCAATACCCCAGTTGCACTTGCCGGCGTGGCAGCTGCGGCACAGGTGGCAGCCAAGGGCAAGCAGGGCCGCCGTGGCAATATACACCGCGTCTGCACCCAGCATGATGGCTTTCAAAGCATCGGCGCTGGAGCGGATGGAACCGCCCACCACCAGGGAAACATTTTCCCGGATGCCCTCGTCCCGCAGCCGCTGGTCTACCGCTGCCAGAGCCAGTTCGATGGGGATGCCCACATTGTCCCGGATCCGAGTGGGAGCGGCGCCCGTGCCGCCCCGGAATCCGTCGATGGCAATGATGTCCGCTCCGCTCCGGGCAATGCCCGAGGCAATGGCCGCCACATTGTGCACCGCGGCAATTTTTACGATGACAGGTTTCTGATAATGGGTGGCCTCCTTCAGGGAAAGCACCAGCTGGCGCAGATCCTCAATAGAGTAGATGTCGTGATGGGGCGCCGGGGAAATGGCGTCGGTGCCCTGAGGGATCATTCGGGTCTTGGACACGTCCCCTACGATCTTTGCCCCGGGCAGGTGACCGCCGATGCCGGGCTTGGCGCCCTGGCCCATTTTGATTTCAATGGCAGCACCCGCCTCCAGGTAGTCCTTGTGGACGCCGAACCGGCCGGAAGCCACCTGAACGATGGTGTTGGCCCCATACTTGTAAAAGTCCTGATGGAGTCCGCCCTCGCCGGTGTTGTAGTAAATGCCCAGCTCCTGGGCCGCCCGGGCGAGACTCTCGTGGGCGTTGTAGCTGATGGAGCCGTAGCTCATGGCGGAAAACATCAGGGGCGTGGAAAGTTCCAGCTGGGGAGGCAGATCGGGGACGATGTTTCCCTGGCTGTCCCGGCGAATGTGCGTGGGCTTGCGGCCCAGAAACGTCTTGGTCTCCATGGGTTCCCGAAGGGGATCGATGGAGGGGTTGGTCACCTGGGACGCGTTGATGAGTATCTTATCCCAGTAGACGGGATAGGGCTTGGGGTTGCCCATGGAGGAGAGCAGCACCCCGCCGCTGTTTGCCTGCAAATACACTTCCCGAATGGTCTGGTTGGACCAGTTGTCGTTTTCCTTATAGGTGTTGTCGGTCTTGACGATCTTCAGCGCCCGGGTGGGACACAGAGTGACACACCGGTGGCAGTTGACGCACTTGCTTTCGTCGGCAAGCATCTTTTTTAAATCGGGATCATAATGGTGCACTTCATTGGCACATTGGCGCTCGCACACACGACAGGCGATGCACCGGTCCGGGTTGCGCACCACTTCATATTCTGGGTAGAGCAGATTGAGAGCCATGTATATCCTTCCTTCCGGCCCCGGGACTCAGCCCCCGGGGAGAGGTGATGTCAATATCCTTTCAGTGGGCCGGCCTGCGATAGCCAGCCCTGCCGCCCTTACTCCAGGGCATCCTTGCCGGTCAGGCGATAAACCACCGGCTCTCCCCCTCGGGGAGAATAGAGGGTATCCAAGTTGGGCTCCACCACGCGGATGGCGGATTCCTCGCTGGCAATGTAGACCATGTCGTCCTTTTCCCCTACCACCATGCTGCGCAGTTTCAGCCGGTCGTTGAGGGCCATAATGCCCCCGTTGAAGCCCACCAAAATGGAGAAGGGGCCTGTAATCAGCATTCCGGAAAAGGCGCTGCGCAAATAGGTGAGCCTTGCCTTTTCCCGCTCGTCCATCCGGCTGATGGTGCTCCAGAAAGGCGCCGCAATTACGCTGGCCGCTTCTTCGTAGGAAAGCCCCCGGCGCCGTACCAGAAAGTCAATGATATAGGTGATGGCCTCCGTATCCGTCAACAGGTTGCACTGGTAGCCATACATTTCAATGGTGCGGCGGTTGGCATCGTAGGAAGAGATTTCCCCGTTGTGAACCACTGTCCGGTCCAGCAGGGCAAAGGGATGGGCCCCGCCCCACCAGCCGGGGGTGTTGGTGGGATACCGGCCATGGGCCGTCCAACAATACCCCTTGTAGTCCTCCAACCGGTAAAACTCCCCTACATCCTCGGGATAGCCCACCGCCTTGAACACACCCATGTTCTTGCCGCTGGAGAAAATGTAAGCCCCGTCGATCTGGGAGTTGACCTTGATCACGCACCGGGAAACAAAGGTGTCCTCATCCAGCTGGCTCTCTGCCAGCTTGGTGTGGAGAGGTTCCACAAAATACCGCCAGATCAGGGGTTCGTCCTGAATGTGGGGCGTTTTCCGGGTGGGGATTTTCGAGAGGTTCACCACGTCAAAGTGCTCGTTGATGAATTCCTCGCAGATTTCCTTGGGCCGCTTGCCCTCGTAGAACACATGGAGGGCATAGAGGTTTTTATACTCCGGATAGATGCCATAGGCGGCAAAACCGCCTCCCAGGCCGTTGGAGCGCTCGTGCATCAGGGCGATGGAGCGGATGATGTCCTCCCCGTTGCGCCGCTGGCCGCTCCTGGAAAAAATGGCGGATACGGCGCATCCCGAAGGAATACGCACCCCGTCCAGACCTTCTCGCAACATGTTCATAACCTGCCTTTCTCTACCGGGTCCCGTTTTGTTCCACGCTATCTGCTATATATAATATAGTTAGATCCCCGGCGCAACATTTCCCATAATCCATTGCCTCTAGAGAAAATGCATTTTTCGCCATTGAATCCTGCATTTTGCTCTGAGAGGGGAAAAAGAAAAAAGGCGGCCGGCCCTCCCGAAGGTATACTAACCCTTGGAAAGTCCGGACGCCTTTGTCCGCTTTCTGGATTATAATACGATAAGAAAGGTTTGTCAATGGCAATTTTGCAATTTTCCAGACACGATCTTGCACAATCTGATCCCTATCCGGGATTTTCCATAAAAATCTTTCCCATCCTGCAAGTCCATTCTGTTCACCCTGGAGAAAGCCCTGCCAGAACACAAAAATCCGTTGACAAACAGCCCTGGTTGGGATAAAATATGGGACAGAGCAGCAAAGGCGCTGAAGGGAACCCCCTCAGCGCCTTTCGTGTTAAGGCGCTTTTCTACGGAATCTATGCTCCGGGAAAAGCCCCAATCCTTATGGAAAGAGTGGTATGTTATGGGAACTTGTTCGGAAAAGCGTAAAAGTGTCCCCGAGCTCTTTGGCAGCTCGGTGTTCAACGACGACGTCATGCAGGAACGCCTGCCTAAGGACGTGTACAAATCCTTGCGCAAGACCATCGATGAGGGCAAGGATCTAGACTTGAACGTAGCTAACGCCGTGGCCAACGCCATGAAGGACTGGGCTGTGGAAAAGGGCGCTACCCACTACACCCACTGGTTCCAACCTTTAAATGGAATTACGGCCGAGAAGCATGACAGCTTTATCTCCCCCACCTCTGACGGTCGGGTGATCATGCAGTTCTCCGGCAAGGAGCTGGTCAAGGGCGAACCCGATGCCTCTTCTTTCCCCTCCGGCGGCCTGCGCGCCACCTTTGAGGCCCGGGGCTACACCGCTTGGGACCCCACCTCCTATGCCTTCGTCAAGGGCGATTCCCTCTATATCCCCACCGCCTTCTGTTCCTACAGCGGCGAAGTTCTGGATAAGAAGACCCCCTTGCTCCGGTCCATGGAAGATCTGAGCAGCCAGGCCATCCGGATTCTCCGGCTGTTCGGCGATGAGAAGTCCAAGCGGGTGATCACCACCGTGGGACCCGAACAGGAATACTTCCTGGTAGACAAAAAGCTCTTTGACCAGCGTCCCGATCTGCGGTTCTGCGGCCGGACCCTGTTCGGCTCCAAGGCTCCCAAGGGTCAGGAGCTGGAAGACCATTACTTCGGCGCCATCAAGCCCCGGGTTGCAGCTTTCATGAAGGAGCTGGACGAGGAGCTGTGGAAGCTGGGGATCTTGGCCAAGACCAAGCACAATGAGGTGGCCCCCGCTCAGCACGAGCTGGCCCCCATTTTCACCACCACCAATATTGCCACCGACCACAACCAGTTGACCATGGAAACTATGAAGAACGTGGCTGCCCGTCACGGACTGGTTTGCCTGCTGCACGAGAAGCCCTTCGACGGAGTCAACGGCAGCGGCAAGCACAACAACTGGTCCATTTCCACGGACACCGGCAAGAACCTGCTGGATCCCGGGAAGAATCCCTCTGAGAACTCCCAGTTCCTGCTGTTCCTGGCCGCAGTCATCAAGGGTGTGGATGAATATCAGGATCTGCTGCGGATCTCCGTGGCTTCCGCCGGCAACGATCACCGGCTGGGCGCCAACGAAGCACCTCCCGCCATTGTTTCCATGTTCCTGGGCGACGAGCTCACCGGGATTCTGGAAGCCATCGAAAACGATGAGCCCTATACCGGCGTGACGGAAAAGAAGCTCCAGACCGGCGTTCATGTACTGCCTGACCTGAACATGGACACCACCGACCGGAACCGCACCTCTCCCTTCGCCTTTACCGGCAACAAGTTTGAGTTCCGTATGCTGGGCTCCGCCATTTCCATTTCCTGCCCCAACATTATGCTGAACACCATTGCCGCCGAGGAGCTTCGTCAGTTCGCCGACGAGCTGGAAGGCTCCACCGACCTGGAGAAGGATGTCCGGAAGATCGTACAGCGGGTAATGAAGGAACACAAGCGGATTATCTTCAACGGCGACGGCTATTCCGAAGCTTGGACCGAGGAAGCTGCCAAGCGGGGTCTGCTGAACCTGCCCACCACCGTGGACGCCCTGCCCCGATATCTGGATCAGAAAAACGTGGAGCTGTTTACCAGCCACAAGATCTACACCGAGGCGGAAATGGAAGCCCGTTATGAGACCATCATGGAAGAATACGCCAAGACTTTGAACATCGAAGCCCTGACCATGAGCGAGATGGTCCGTCAGGACATTCTCCCTGCGGTGAGCGGCTATGTGCAGAGCCTGTCCCAGGCCGTGGTTTCCAAGCGCAGCGTATGCCCCGATCTGCCCTGCACCGCAGAAACCACTTTGATCCAGAACCTGTCCACTTTGATGGACGAAGCCTTCCAGAAGGTGGAAACTCTGGACGCTGCTTTGGCTGACCAGAAGATGGAAAGCCACAACACCTTGACTGTCGCCACCTATTACAAGGACGTGATCATTCCCGATATGAAGGATCTGCGGTCCGTGGTGGATCAGATGGAAGTCAACGTGTCCGCTCAGTGCTGGCCTTATCCCAGCTACGGCGATTTGATGTTCCGGGTATAATTCCTGGGAATCTCAATCTTAAATTTATCCTGTTCCCATTGATACACAAAGGCGTGTATGAGGCCCAGGCCTCATACACGCTTTTTTTGTGTTGTTCCCGGTTCCTTTCCGGTTCCCGGAGCATTAGATTTAGGAGGGTCGATTATGGACAACATTATGGAATTGGTGACAGGTTTAAACACAACCTGGATCCTGATCGGTGCGGCGCTGGTATTTTTCATGCAGGCCGGCTTCGCCATGGTGGAAACCGGTTTTACCCGTTCCAAGAACGCCGGTAACATCATCATGAAAAACCTGATGGACTTCTGCATCGGTACACCCTTGTACTGGTTTGTGGGGTTTGGCATCATGTTCGGAGGTTCGGGGGCCCTGTTTGGCGCCATCGATCTTTTCTCCGGCAAAACGCTGGAAGCCAACGGCTTTAACACCTTGATCTTCCAGACCGTGTTCTGTGCTACCGCCGCCACTATCGTTTCCGGCGCTATGGCAGAACGCACCAAGTTTGTTTCCTATTGTATCTACAGCGGCATTATCAGCCTGATTATCTATCCCATTTCCGGCCATTGGATCTGGGGCGGCGGCTGGCTGGCTCAGCTGGGCTTCCACGATTTCGCCGGTTCTACTGCGGTTCACATGGTGGGCGGCGTTGCCTCTCTGATCGGCGCCAGCATCCTTGGGCCCCGGATCGGCAAGTATACCAAGTCCGGCAAGTCTCGGGCCATTCCCGGCCACAGCATCACCCTGGGCGCTTTGGGCGTGTTTATCCTTTGGTTCTGCTGGTTCGGTTTCAACGGCTGCTCCACGGTGGCCATGGCTTCCGTGGACGGGGATACCGTTTCTGCAGCTCCCTCTATTTTGGCCAGCAAGATCTTCGTGAACACCAACCTGGCTGCTGCTATGGCCACTTGCACCACCATGATCTTTACCTGGATCCGCTACAAGAAGCCCGATGTGTCCATGACGCTTAACGGCTCTCTGGCCGGTCTGGTGGCCATCACCGCCGGCTGCGACGTGGTCAATCCCTGGGCCGCTGCCGTTATCGGCATCTGCGCCGGCATCGCTGTTGTGGTGGGCGTGGAATTCATCGACAAAGTCTGCAAGATTGACGACCCTGTGGGCGCCATCGGCGTACATGGCGTGAACGGTGCCATGGGCACTTTGCTCACCGGCCTGCTCATCAGCAACGAAGACCTGGCTGCCACCGGTATGAGCCGTATTCAGTTCTTTGGAGTGCAGGTGCTGGGCGTTGTTTGCGTCATCATCTGGGTGGCCGTCACCATGACCATTTTGTTCCAGATCCTCAAGCACACCATCGGCCTGCGGGTCACCCGGGAAGAGGAAATCTCCGGCCTGGATCTGCCCGAGCATGGCTTGGTCAGCGCTTATGCTGACTTCACTCCCATGGTGGAAAGCGCTGTCTTTACCTCCGGTGAGGATGACGACGACGTGGAGGCTCCGGCCGTGACCGGTTCCACCCCCGTCACCGAAGCGGTTCCTGTTCAGCTTGTCACCGACAGCGCCAGCAGCACCGTCACCGGTTCCGACGTGAAGCTCTCCAAGGTGGATATTGTCTGCAAGCAGTCCTCTTTTGAGAACCTGAAGAACGCCTTGATGAAGATTGGCATCACCGGCATGACCGTCACCAACGTTCTGGGCTGCGGTGTCCAGAAGGGTAAGCCCGAATATTATCGTGGCGTTGTGATGGAAGCCAACCTCCTGCCCAAGGTGCAGGTGGAGATTGTGGTGTGCAAGGTTCCTGTACGCAGCGTGATTGAGACCGCCAAGAAGGCCCTGTATACCGGCCATATCGGAGACGGCAAGATCTTCGTCTACGACGTGGAGAACGTGGTCAAGGTCCGCACCGGCGAAGAAGGCTGCGCTGCCTTGCAAGATGTGGAGTAATCGTATTTTTCATAGTTTATTCGCGTACAAGTGACACACATTTTCCCATACCAGGCCGCCTCGGAACTGTTCCGGGGCGGTCCTTTTTTTATGGACCCGGCAACGAAAAAGCCTCCCGGGTTTTCCGAGAGGCTTGGAAAGTTTTTTCAAGAATTGGGTGTAGGCGGCTGCGGCAGTTCCGGTTTGCCCACATATTCCATGTGAGGGAAGATAAAGTCCAGGTAGGAATCGGGGAAATATTCGTCGAAAAACTGCCGGACCACGTTGTCCGCGGGAATCTGATTGACCCGCTCGCTTTGCCGGTACACTGCCCCCACGGAAAGGACAATGTCCAAGGCCATCAGCACCGTGAACACCGCCGTCAGAATCCGGCCGGTTTTCTTGGGAATCTTCTGGATCCACCGGGAAAGGGCGGGATACAGGTCCTTCACCCACACCAGGCCCAAAATGCCCCAGAAAAAGGAATACATCAAATTGGTGCGGCCCCCTACGTTCAGGGTGGTGTCGCTATACTCCCAGGACACGGTTCCGAACACCGCCTGCTGCAAAAAGCTGCACAGATACTCAAAGGTGCCTCCGATAAACATGCTGGCCAGGAAGATCAGACTGTCCCGCTGGTTGTACATCCGGGAAAGCAGCAGAGTGATGGCCACCGCTCCCATGCCGTACACCGGAATAAAGGGGCCAAACACCAGCCCCACCCGCACCTGGAACTCGTGACAGGTGGCCAGGGCGTACAGGGTTTCCAACACAAACCCTACCACGTTGCCAATCATGAAAATCCAGAAAAGCTTCTCGTAGCACAGTCCAAAGGCAAAGGGACGTTCCTCTCCCGGGGCAAGCCGTGTCTCGTAGGCGGCTCGGGCATCCTCGTTCCGTTTGCGCAGGGCCTCCCAGGAACGGCGCCGGAGCACATCCACGTTCTGCCGGAATTCCTCCAGCTGCTCGTTGTGCTTGAGCACCTGCAAGTCCGGGAAGGCCTTCATCAAACGACGGCGCAGATGGTTGCGACGCAGGTTTTCCTCGTATTTTTCCTTGAGCCGGGCCGCTTCTCGCTGCCAATCCTTTTCCCGGGCGTTTTTCCGGTCATGAAGGGCAATGGCGCCTTTGGACAGGTCCATTCCCAGCCGGTCGGAACCCTCTCTCAATTTGCTGGAGACATATTCCAAATTTTTCAGCTTCCGGTTTAGTCCCACAATGGCCACAACCGTCACCACAAAGTCCACCAGGAACAGAGTCCCCAGGACGCCCAGCAGCACCCAGGTCAAAAGGGGAGGAATGTGGGAAAACAGCCTCCAAACCAGGGGCACCAGATAGCGGACTGTCACCGCCCCGGCAAACGCCCAAAGGATGCTGAATTTCAAACAGATGTACCCATGGAGGTTGTGGGGTTGGTCGGAGTAGTCCCACCATTTCTGGTGGAAAAGTTTCTCCAGCAGAAATCCCGCCATCCATTCCACTGCGGATCCCACCAGCATGGAACCCACCAGGAGCGCTGCCAGATTTCCCCCGAAGGGCCGCATGACAAAATCGATCAACACCACTCCTATCCCGTAAATGGGACACATGGGTCCGTTGAGAAACCCTCGGTTTACAAACCGTCTTTCCCGTATGGCCGCGAAGATTACTTCCCCACACCAGCCTAAAAACGAGAAAAGAAAAAAGCACCACAGATAAATGGTCATGGCACAGTCCATCTCCTCATTCCATAATCCCCTTGTCGATTTTTGGGTAATTCAGTAATTTTAGCAGATTTTTTAGCACCTGTAAAGACGGGGACTTTTCCCTCTCCCAGGTATATGCTATAATAGCGAAATCAACCCCGGAAAGGAGATATTTTATGGAGTGGCTGGTGAAAACCTTTTCCCAATTGACCTCGGAAGAACTGTATGAAATTCTGCGGCTGCGGGTAGATGTGTTCGTGGTGGAGCAGCAATGTCCCTACCCGGAACTGGACGGCAAGGACTTGGATGCCCTTCACGTCTTCGCACGGAACCAGAGAGGAATTCAGGCCTACCTGCGGGTTTTGAGACCCGGAGTCTCTTTCCCGGAAGCTTCCCTGGGCAGGGTGGTTACTCGGCCCCGCCGCCAGGGATTGGGAACCCAGCTGCTGCAAAAAGGCCTGGAGGCGGCGGAAGCCTGGCTGGGAAAAGGCCCCCTGCGCATCGAGGCCCAAACCTATGCCCGCGGCCTCTACGAAAAGGCCGGATTTACTCAGGTTTCGGAAGAATTTCTGGAAGACGGGATCCCTCACATCCAAATGCTGCGCCCCTGAAAAGGGACGCCTCTCCTCTCGCTCCAAAAAAACAAGTCCCCAAAGGAAGCGGCATTAAAACCCCTTCTTTTGAGGACAATTTTTTATGGTCTGGTTCCGTTATTCAACAGGCGGTCAGACATTTCCAACGGGCGAAGGCCCCAGGGGCGCTTTTTCGTTCATCTTCAGCCCCGCTCCGGCGGAAACTGCCGAAACACCTGGGGCAATCTGGTGACAAGATCCGTGGGCAGCATGGCCCGCTGGCTCAGCTCCCGGGCGCACAGATCCCCCGCCATGCCGTGGAGGTACACCGCCAGCACCGCCGTTTCGAAGAGAGGCATGCCCTGGGACAGGAAAGCGCCTGCCATCCCAGCCAGCACATCGCCGCTGCCCCCCTTGGCCATGCCGGGATTTCCTGTGGGATTCACCGCGCAGCGGCCGTCCGGAGACGCCACTACCGTGGACGCCCCTTTGAGAGCCACCACCGCTCCTGTCTCTCGAGCTTTTTGCTGGGCAGCCCCCAGCCGGTCTCCCTGGATTTCCGGAATGGTGTCGTCGCAGAGCCTGGCCATTTCCCCGGGATGGGGGGTCAAAAGCACCGGCACCTGAACCCCTTCCAGATAGCCCGGGTGGCGGGCCAGAAAATTGATGGCGTCCGCGTCCACCACCAGGGGCCGTTCACAATGGGCAAACACCAGAGGGCAAACCAGCTCCGAACGATCCCCCAATCCACAGCCCATCAGGCAGGCGGTGCAGCCCCGCAGCGCCCCAAACAGCTGCTGCTCGCTTTCTTCCCGGCGGTTTTCCCAATCCAGCACCACAAACACCGCCTGGGGCACCGCTTGGGCCACAATGGGATAAAACCGCTCCTCTACGGCAATCTGCAGCAGGCCCACACCGCAGCGAAGGGCCGCCTGGGCGGCCATGATACAGGCCCCCACCATGCCCCAACTGCCGCAGACCAGAAGAAGTTTTCCCATGTCTCCTTTGTTGCTCTGGGGATCCGCCGGGGAAAGCCAGGCGGCAGGAAAGGTATCGTCCGTCTCAAAGATCCTGGTCTCCGCTCCTTCCACCAAAGCCGCTGGCACCCCCACCTGGCGGACCACCGTCTCCCCGCAGAACTCCTTGGCCGGGTAAGAGCAGTTGGCGGGCTTTTTCCCGGTGAAGGTCACGGTCACGTCTGCTCGGAAGGCGCCTGCACTGACTCGGCCCGTATCGCATTCCACCCCGCTGGGCAGGTCTGCGGAAATCTTCAGGCAGGAAAGGTGACCCGCATATCCCAGGTACCGTGCTGGCGTTCCGGTCAGCTCCCCTCGAAAACTGAATCCGAACACGCAGTCCACAATCACCTGGGCGCCGTCCATGGCTCGCTCCGCCTCTTCCCGGTCCTCTTCCCCGGAAAGAACCTGCACCGTCTCCGGCAGCCGGGCAAAGGCATCCACCGCCAGCTGGGTTTTGGGGACTCCCTGGGTGAGGATTACCAAAGTCTCCATGCCCCATTTCTCCAGAAAACGGGCGCACACAAACCCGTCTCCCCCGTTGTTGCCCTTCCCGCAGAGAACCACCGCCCGTTTCCCTTCCAAGGGCCGGCAGCGGCGCTCCACCTCCTGGGCCACCGCTTCCCCCGCGTTTTCCATCAGCTGAGCCAGGGTGACCCCCGCGTCCTGGGCGGCCATCTCCAAACGTTGCATCTCGTCACGGCAAAAAAGTTTCATCTGGGTTCCTCCCCTTTCATTCTCCATCTTGACAGGCGCCGATCACTGTACTAAAATGATACCAGCAATTGATCTTCGGGGCAAGGTGCAATTCCTGACCGGCAGTAAAAGTCTGCGAACGGAGAGGTTCTCTCTCCGCCGAACCGGTGCGATTCCGGTACCGACGGTGAACCGCGTTTTCTCGCGGTAAAGTCCGGATGATAGAAGATTTGGAAGCGGCTGTGTGTACCATTCCACCATTCTTTCACGGAACAAGGACCCCGGATCCCTGCGTGTTTTCGCAGTGGCCCGGTTTTTTTATGCCCTTTTTCCACCCCTCCGGTCTTTTGCGAACCAAAATTTTTCCCGAAAGGACTGGTTCGATGCAAAAGAAAGTGAACACCCGAAAAATCGCCATGACCGCCATTCTGGGCGCCGTGGCCACCGTGCTGATGTTTATCAGCTTCAGCCTGCCTATCATTCCCAGCTTTGTGAAACTGGACTTCTCCGAGCTGCCTGCCCTGATCGCCGCCTTTACCATGGGACCTGTCAGCGGCGCAGTGGTGTGCCTGATCAAGAATCTGGTCAACCTTCCCTTTACTTCTACTGGCGGCGTAGGCGAGCTGTGCAACTTTCTCATGGGCGTCACCTTTGTGGTACCCGCAGGGCTCATCTACAAGTTCCGGAAAGATCGGGCCGGCGCCTTGGTGGGCTCCTTTGTGGGCGCCGTGGTGATGGCCGCCGCCAGCTTCCCCATCAACTACTTTATCACCTATCCTTTTTATGCCGCCACCATGATCCCCATGGAGACCATTCTGGACATGTACCGGGCCATCAATCCCAACGTGGAAACCCTGGGCCAGGCCCTCTTGTGGTTTAACGTGCCTTTCACCTTCTTCAAGGCCCTGTGCAGCGTGGTGATCACCTTCCTGATCTACAAAAAGCTCTCCCCCATCATCAAGGGAAATACCATCCGGTAACGGGAGGACATTCCCGGAAAATGCAGGTTTCCCCTTGAATCCAGGAGGGTTTTGTGGTATGATGGGAGAAACGCGCAGACGAAAGAAAGTACCCCCGCGCCGCCCGGCCAGAGATTCTGCGTCACCGGCTGCAAGCGTGGAACCGGCGTGGGCGGGGGGAAGTTCCTTTTCGAGCGGCGGCGCTGAACCGGCCCTTGGGGCGGCAGTAGGCGCCGACGGCATACGGTCCCGTTACCGGCCGGAAAGGGCAGGGATTCCCTGCTGAAATTGGGTGGTACCGCGTAGTGATTACAACTTCGCCCCTTTTGCTGGGGGCGGAGTTTTTTTGTCCCCATAAGTTTCCACAAACAGGAAGGAAGGTTTGCACACATGAAAGAACAGATCGACGCCCTCCGTCGCCAATTCCTAGGGGAATTGGAATCGGCCCAGAACAGCGAAACCGTGGAAAAGCTGCGGGTGGCTTACCTGGGCAAAAAGGGCTCCGTCACCGAGCTCTTGAAAGGCCTCAAGTCCGTTTCTGGCGACCAGAAAAAGGAAATGGGCCAGCTGATCAACCAACTGAAACGCCAGGTGGAAGAGGGCATTTCCCAGCAGATGGGGAAAATCCACGCCGCCGAGGAAGAGCGGCTCATTGCCTCTGCTGAACAGTATGACGTCACTTTGCCCGTGGACCAGGCGGAGGGTTCCTATCACCCCATCACCCTGGTGCAGCGGCAATTGGAAGAGATCTTCTCCTCCATGGGCTTTACCATCGAGGATTACAAGGAAATCGTCACCGACTACGAGTGCTTCGAAGCGGTGAACATTCCCAAGCATCATCCCGCTCGGGACATGCAGGACACCTATTACCTGGATAACGGCCAGCTTTTGAAGACCCACACCTCCGCCGCCCAGAACGCCATCATGAAGAAATACGGCGCTCCCCTGCGGGCGGTGTTCCCGGGCCGGTGCTTCCGCAACGAGGCCACCGATGCCTGCCACGAGAACACCTTCTTCCAGATGGAAGGCCTGATGATCGACAAGAACATCTCCATCTCCAACCTGATCTACTTTATGAAGACCATGCTCTCGGAAGTGTTCGAGCGGGACATCACCGTCCGGCTGCGCCCCGGGTTCTTCCCCTTTGTGGAACCCGGCTTTGAGCTGGATATCTCCTGCCTGATCTGCGGCGGCGAAGGCTGCCCCTCCTGCAAGAACTCCGGCTGGCTGGAGCTTTGCCCCTGCGGCATGATCCACCCCAACGTGCTGAAAATGGGCGGCATCGATCCCGAGGAGTACACCGGCTTTGCCTTTGGCCTGGGCCTGACCCGTTTGGCCATGATGAAGTACGGCATCAAGGATATCCGGGATCTCAACAGCGGTAACCTGAAGGCCTTGAGCCAGTTTAAGCACGAATAAGGAAGGGGGAAGAATTACCATGTTTATTTCGATGAATTGGATCGGGGATTTTGTGGATCTTTCCGGACTGGACCTGGAAGCGCTGATCCACCGTTTCACCCTCTCCACCGCCGAGGTGGAAGACGTCTATCATAAGGGAGAGGACCTGCGGGATGTGGTGGCAGGCAAAATTCTCTCCATGGAAAACCACCCCAATTCCAAAAAACTCCACCTGCTGAAGGTGGACGGCGGCGACAAGATCTACGATGTAGTCTGCGGCGCCCCCAATGCTCGGGAAGGCATCATTGTTCCCTTCGTCAAGGAAGGCGGCATGGTCTCCGGCCAGGAGATCACCTGCGCCACCATCGCAGGCTTCGAGTCCCACGGCATGTGCTGCTCCGAAAAGGAGCTGGGCATCTCCGATGACCACTCCGGTCTGATGGAACTGCCTCAGGACACCCCTGTGGGCAAGGACATCTGTGAGCTTTTTGCCATCAAGGACACCGTGTTCGAGGTGGACAACAAGTCCCTGACCAACCGTCCCGACCTGTGGGGCCACTACGGCATTGCCCGGGAATTCGCCGCCCTTACCGGCCGGGAGCTGAAGCCCCTGGAAACCGTTTCCCTCTCTGCCTACGATGACCTGGATCCCATCCAGATCGACGTGCAGGACAAGGAACTGTGCTTCCGCTACACCGGGTTGAAGGTGCGGAACATTCAGAAGAAGGTCAGCCCTGTGGATATGCGGATTCGCCTGTTCTACTGCGGCAGCCGGGCCATCAACCTGCTGGCGGACCTGACCAACTACCTGATGCTGGAAATGGGCCAGCCCATGCACGCCTTTGACTGCGCCAAGGTGGACCAGATTGAGGTGAAGCGCTTTGATAAGCCCTTCCAGTTCACCACCTTGGACGGCCAGGAGCGCACCGTGGACGAGAACACTTTGATGATCTGCTCCAAGGGCGAACCGGTGGCCATTGCAGGCATCATGGGCGGTCTTAACTCGGAAATCGAGGATGACACCGACAGCCTGTTGCTGGAGAGCGCCAACTTCGATGCCGTCAGCGTGCGGAAATCCTCCACCCGGCTGGGATTGCGCACCGACGCTTCCATGCGGTACGAAAAGACCCTAGATCCGGAAATGACCCCCGCCGCCATCGGCCGGTTTATGAAGCTGCTGCTGGACATCGATCCCGAGGCCCAGGTGATTTCCCGGCTGACCGATGTGTACTGCAAGCAGTATCCCACTGTGTCCCTGACCTTCGACAAGGCCTATGTGGATCGGTACACGGGCATTGAGATCGGCAATGACCAAATCCTCAGCACCCTGCGCTCTCTGGGCTTTGGCGCCGAATTTGACGGCAGCCAGTTCCAAGTGGAAGTTCCCTCCTGGCGGGCCACCAAGGACGTGACCATCAAGGCGGACATCATCGAGGAAATCACCCGGATTTACGGCTACGACAATTTCCAGATCACCACCACCCACAGCGCTCTGTATCCCGAAAAGCGCAGCGCCGGCAACAAGGCCGACAACTTCACCAAGGACCTGCTGGTCCAGCGGTATCACCTCCACGAGGTCCACTCCTACATCTGGTTTGACCAGAAGAAGTGCAAGGACTTGGGGATTGCCTTGGAGGAAAACGTAAAGCTTCTCTCCCCCCAGAGCCCCGACCTGGAAACCCTGCGCACCAACATGGGCCCCACCATGCTGGCCTTTGTGAACGAGAACAAGTCCTTTGCTCCTGATTTCGGCATCTTTGAGATTGGCCGGGTCTGCGAAGGGGTGAAAGAGGACGGCCTGTGCAACGAACGGAAGAAGTTGGGAATCGCTCTCTACAGCCGGACCCGCAGCGAAAAGGAACTGTATCTGGAACTGCTGGAGATCCTCACCGCCCTGGGACGGGATCTGAAGCGGGCTCAGTTTACTTTCCAGAATGTGGAACCCCGTCACGGCTGGCAGCATCCCCGGAACACCGCCTCTGTGTCCTTTGGGGGTGACGAGCTGGGCTGGATGTGCACCCTGCATCCCGCCGTGCTCTCCAAGCTGGACAAGAAGGCCGCCGTGGTCTGCGCTCAGCTGGATATGGACGCCTTTGCCGCGATTCCCAGCAAGGATATCGTCTATCGGGAGCCTTCCCGGTTCCCCGGCATCGACATCGACCTGTCCCTGGTACTGCCTCAGGGAGTCACTTACGGTCAGCTTACTCCTGCTTGGGCGGACCTGGATTCCCAGACTCTGACCGGTGTAACCCTCATCGACTCCTTCCAGCAGAAGGACCTGATGAGCATCACCCTGCGGTTTGCCTTCTCTTCCCAGGAGCGCACTCTTTCCAAGGAAGAGGTACAGCCTTGGGTGGATTCCATCCTGCAAAAGCTGGCTCCCCTGGGGGTCACGCTGCGGTCCTAAAGATTACCGGCGCGGTTTTTCGGCTGCGCTTATCCTGGCGCCAGCAGGGAATCCTTGCCTGCTTTTCCCTTTGGCATTCCTGAGCCGTCTGCCCCGGATCGGAAATACGACAGGCGGCCTGTACCATTCATAAAAAACCGGCCCTCAACAGGAGCGATTCCGCTTCCTCTGGGGACCGGTTTTTGCGTCTTTTCATCTGACAAGGATATTTTGCGGGTCCTTTTGCAGCCCCAGGGGCGGATCCCCGGCCCCTTTACGAAAAAAAGGTTGCTTTTCCCGCGGGTTTCCTGTATGATAGAGGGTAGGAATTTTCGGTACGAGACGGAGGTGTTCCACATGGATTCCAACAACACCATCACCTTTTCTATGGAAGAGGTACGGGAAGCGGACATGAAGCGCATTTTAACCCTCGTGTACGACGCGCTGAAAGAGAAGGGCTATAACCCCATCAGCCAGATCGTGGGATACATCCTTTCCGAGGACCCCACCTATATCACCACCCACAACAACGCCCGGAGTTTGATCCGCCGGATCGACCGGGATGAGCTTTTGAAAGCCATGGTGCGTTCCTATCTGGGCGAGTGATGTTCCAGTATATTTAGAAAGTGCGGTGATTCTTTGAGCGAGCAGAAAAAACAGAGCTTCCCCACCTACAAGGGAAAGCCCCTGGTGCGCTGCGGGGATACCATCTACTACGGCAGCATGAAAGATAAATACGTCATCAAGATGGACATCAAGTCCAAGAAGAAAATCGGCGACCTGGAAGTGGCCGATAAGGTGACGGTACAGCTGATGTACACGGACCCGGAAATCCGCACCCGCAAGCAGATTGTGAAAACCAGCGAGAAAAACGGCCTCTACCTGGCCATGGACATTGCCGATGCCTGGCTCAGCCGAGCCCTGTCGGAATGAGATCCTACAAAAAGAGACGGACCTGCTTGTCCGCCTCTTTTTCTTTTGCCCCGCCATCACAGCCGTTCAAACCGGCTGTACCGGTGGATGCCGTATTCCTCTTCTTCCTCCACCTTCCGAACCAGCCGGTAGGGATGGGGAAACGCTTTCTCAAATTGGGCTGCCAACCCTTTTTGAAGCTGGGGATCGTCCACCTTCCGCCAGCTCTCCAGGCTCTCCCACACGAAGATGACGTGGATTTCCCCGGGTCGGTGGTCGTTGACCCAGACCTCCTTGGAAAGAAAAGGAATGTGATCAAAAAGCCCGGTATCCGCCTCTCCCAAGGTCCACACTCGATGGTCCGCCTCCAGAAAAGCCTGGACATGCTCCGGGGCCGTTTCAAAAATCAAGTGCTCCACGGGATAATGTTCCCCCTGGACGTAGGTGTATTCTTGCATGGCTTCTCCTCCTGGCTTCCGGGAATGGATTGTGTCCCTTTAGGCTACTCTCTCCCGGAAGTCTTGTCAATCCCCAAGGCATGTTCCAGCAAAATTTTTCCCCGGTTTCCAGGCGTCACCCTTGCCATTTGACGCAAAATATGGTACTCTCTCCTTAGTTGGCAAAAAATTATCAATCGGATTCCCTAGTACCCGGCAACGGATGGGAACGACAGGATTGAGGCAAACTAAAATGCCCCCTGCCTGCCCCAAAATCCGGCTCGGGATAGTTTTGAAAGGAGTAACCCTATGGTCTGCACTAGAGCTGTCAGCGATGCTGTCATTTGGGTAGGCGGCAACGACCGCCGTCTGGCCCTGTTTGAAAATCTGTTCCCCATTCCCCGGGGCGTGTCCTACAATTCCTATGTGATCCTGGACGAGAAAACCGCCCTGCTGGATACGGTGGACTCCTCTGTGGTTCTGCAATTTTTGGAGAATGTCCGGGCAACTCTGGGGGATAAGCCCCTGGATTACCTGATCGTCAACCACATGGAGCCCGACCACTGTGCCACCATCGAAGCCCTGCTGCCCTACTATCCCAACCTGAAAATCGTAGGCAACCAGAAGACCTTCCAGATGATGCGCCAGTTCTTCGACTTTGACGTGGACAAGCATGCTCTGGTGGTCAAGGAAGGGGATGCCCTGGAGCTGGGCAAGCATACTCTCCGGTTCTACACCGCTCCCATGGTCCACTGGCCGGAAGTGATGGTCTCCTACGAGGAAACGGAAAAGATTCTGTTCTCCGCCGACGCCTTCGGCACCTTCGGCGCTGTGGACGGCGCCCTCTTCGACGACGAAGTGGACTTTGACAAGGATTGGCTGGTGGATGCCCGCCGGTATTACGGCAACATTGTGGGCAAATACGGTCCTCAGGTGCAGGCAGCCCTGAAAAAGCTTTCCGGCCTGGACATCCAGACCATCTGCCCCCTCCACGGTCCCGTGTGGCGCAGCAACCTGGGTTACCTGCTGAACAAGTACGATCTGTGGAGCCGGTACGAGCCGGAAGAAAAGGCTGTGGCCATTTTCTACGCCTCCATGTACGGCCATACGGAAGCCGCTGCTAACCTGCTGGCCAACGGCCTGGCGGAGGCCGGCGTGAAGAACATCGCCGTCTATGACGTGTCCTCCACTCACGTTTCCGACCTGATCGCCGAAATCTTCCGGTGCAGCCACATTGTGCTGGCCGCCCCCACCTACAACAACAGCATCTATCCTGCCATGTTCAACCTGATCCACGACATGAAGTGCCTGCTGCTGCAAAACCGCACGGTGGGCCTCATCGAAAACGGCACCTGGATGCCTGCCAGCGGCAAGCTCATGCGGGCAGAACTGGAAGGCATGAAGGCCATGAAGATTCTGGATCCCGCGGTGACCATCAAGTCCTCTCTGAAGGAAGACAGCCTGGCCCAGTTGAACGCCCTCAAGGACGCCATTGTGGCTTCCCTGTAACCCTCATTTCCTGTCTCACCCGTGTAGGAAAAGAGAAAAGCGACCGAAACAAAAAAGGACGGCTTTGTGCCGTCCTTTTCCTTTTAAGACAATCTGTTTTTAAAATCCTCATACCCAAAGGTTTTTACCAGTTCCACTTCCCCGTCTTCCCGCCGGTAGGCGATGGAGGGAAGGGCCATCCCGTTGAAGGTGTTGGTCTTCACCATGGTGTACAGGGCCATGTCCTGGAGCACAATTTTGTCTCCCTCAGCCAGAGGATGGTCGAAGGAATAGTCCCCGATCACATCTCCTGCCAGGCAGGTGGGGCCAGCCAGTCGGTAGGTGTAGGCCTTTTCCCCAGGTTGCCCGGCGTCTTCCACCGGGGGCCGGTAGGGCATTTCCAGCACGTCGGGCATGTGACAGGCGGCGGAAGTGTCTAGGATGGCAATCTCCATCCCGTTACGGACTACCTCCATCACAGAGGACACCAGGAATCCGGCGTTTAACACCACCGCTTCCCCGGGCTCCAGATACACCTCCAGCCCATATTTCTCCCGGAAATGGCGCACCACCCGGATCAGGCGGAAAATGTCGTACCCCGGCCGGGTAATGTGGTGGCCCCCTCCCAGGTTCAGCCACTTCAAACCGGGCAGGAATTCCCCGAACTTCTCCTCAAACGCCTGGGCTGTCTCCTCCAGGGCATCGGAATCCTGTTCGCACAGGGTGTGAAAATGCAGTCCGTCCAAAAGGGGTATCAGACTCTCGTCAAAGTCTTCTCGTCTGGTTCCCAGCCGGGAGCCAGGAGCACAGGGATCGTAAATAGCGTGGCCCTCCTGGGTGGAGTGCTCTGGGTTGATCCGCAGCCCCACCTGCTTCCCCGCAGCCCGGGCCCGCTCCCCAAACCGTTTCAACTGGTGGGGGGAGTTGAATACAAAATGGTCCCCGTAGGTGAGCAGTTCCTCCCATTCGTCCTCCCGATAGGCCGGGGAAAACACATGGACTTCTCCAGGAAACTCCTCTTTTCCCAGCCTTGCTTCGTAAAGACCGCTGGCGGTGGTACCGGACAGGTACCGGCTGATCAGGGGATAACAGGAAAACATGGAGAAGGCTTTCTGGGCCAGAAGGATCTTGCACCCTGCCTCTTCTCCCACCTGCCGGAGCAGTTCCAAATTTCGTTTCAGAAGCCCCTCATCCACCAGGAAATAAGGGGTGCGCAGCTGACTCCCCATTTAATCCACCAGAACGGGGGCGTCGTCGATCTGCCAGGGCAGGCCCCATTGATTCAAGGCATCCATATAGGGATCGGGATCGAATTCCTCCACCGTGTAGACGCCAGGCTTGGTCCACTTGCCGGTGAGAAGCATCATGGCGCCGATCATGGCAGGCACGCCGGTGGTGTAAGAAATGGCCTGAGAGCCCACTTCCTTGTAGCACTCCTGATGGTCACACACGTTGTAGATGTAGGCGGTCTTTTCCTTGCCGTCTTTTTTGCCGGTGAAGATACAGCCGATGTTGGTCTTGCCCACGGTCCGGGGTCCCAGGGTGGCAGGATCCGGCAGCAAGGCCTTCAAGAACTGAATGGGCACAATCTGATGGCCTTCGAATTCCACAGGCTCTGTGGAGAGCATCCCCACGTTTTCCAGACACTTCATGTGGGTCAGGTAGCTCTGGCCAAAGGTCATAAAGAACCGGATCCGCTTGACACCGGGAATGTTCTTTGCCAGGGACTCGATTTCCTCGTGGTGCAGCAGGTACATGTCCTTGTGGCCTACCTGGTCAAAATCGTACTCCCGCTTGATGGACATGGGAGGAATTTCCACCCAGTGGCCATTTTCCCAGTAGGAACCAGGAGCAGACACTTCCCGCAGGTTGATCTCCGGGTTGAAGTTGGTGGCAAAGGGATAGCCGTGATCTCCCCCGTTGCAGTCCAGAATGTCGATGGTGTCGATCTCATCGAACAGGTGCTTCTGGGCATAGGCGCAATAGGCCTGGGTGACGCCGGGATCAAACCCGGTACCCAGCAGCGCGGTGAGGCCGGCCTTTTCAAACTTTTCTTTGTAAGCCCACTGCCAGGAGTAGTCAAAGTAGGCGGAGAAGCCTTCTTCCTTGCAGCGCTTCTCGTAAACTGCCCGCCAGGCCGGGTCGGAGATGTCCTCGGGCTCATAGTTGGCGGTATCCAAATAATTGACGCCGCATTCCAGGCAGGCATCCATAATGGCCAGATCCTGGTAGGGCAGGGCAATATTCATCACCAAATCGGGCTGGTACTCCCGAATCAGGGCAGCCACCTGGGAAGCGTCGTCGGCGTCCACTTGAGCAGTGGTGATTTTCGTGGCGGTTTTTCCTTCCAGATCGGCTTTCAAGGCATCGCACTTGGACTTGGTTCGGGAAGCGATGCAGATTTCCGTAAAGACTTCACTGTTTTGGCAGCACTTGCGGATGGCCACGTTGGCCACACCGCCGCAGCCGATGACGAGAACTTTGCTCATGGGGAACACTCCTTTATCATGTGATAACAACAGAACACGAAGCGCGAAAAGTTTTCGGTCAAGCCTTTTTCAAAAGGCTTGCGGGTTGTAGGGCAGCGCCCTGCGGTCTTGACCAGCGCGAAGCGCAAAAGAAAAAGCAGGGGCGAAGCCGCATACGCCCATAGGGCGGTAGGCGCGCGCCCCGGACCATTCACACCGAGCAAGCCCAAGGGGAACCGGATGCTTACCGTCCTCTCCCAGGGCTATCGCCTTCGGCGCGTCCGCTCCGGAAGCTTGGCTTTTTTTCGGCTGCGCCGGTTTTCAGGCCGCGCCTTTTTGAAAAAAGGCGCCCCAAAAACTTTTACGCTGCTTCTGGGTTTGCTTACTTCAGCGCCAACAACATTTCCCTGACGATTTTACAGGCAGCCATGGTGCTCACGCCGCTTTGATCGCAGGGAGGACTCAGCTCGTTTACGTCGCAGGCAATCACGTTGGCTTTCTGACACACCAGCGTCACCGCTTGCCGCAGCTGGTCAAAGCTGATTCCTCCCGGTTCCGGGGTACCGGTGCCCGGGAACACGCTGGGATCCAGCACATCCAGATCCAGGGTGAAATAGAGGGGGGTATCCCCCAGCTTTTCCAAGGTCTCCTCCAGCCCTTCCAAGTCAAACTTGTGGGTGAAGACGTGGTCCTTCCCCCAGCGGAACTCCTGCCGGTCTCCCGATCGAATCCCAAACTGGAAGATCTTCCCGTCCCCGCAAAGCTCCCAGCACCGGCGCAGCACGCAGGCGTGGGAAAGCTTTACGCCCAGGTAGTCGTCCCGCAGGTCCGCATGAGCATCAAAGTGCAGAATGTGCACCTGGGGACAATGTCGGTACACGGCCCGGAAGGCACCCAGAGTCACCAGATGCTCCCCTCCCAGCAGAAAAGGCCGCTTGCCCTCCTGGAGAATGGCCTCTGCCCGCTCCTCGATTTGGGCCAGAGACAGGGAAGCATCTCCCAAGGGAAGCTCTATGTCCCCGCTGTCGAACACCGCACAATCTTCCAGGTCCTTGTCCTGGTAAGGGCTGTAGCTCTCGATCCCGTAGGATTCCCGCCGGATGGCGGCGCTGCCAAACCGGGAGCCGGGCCGGTAGGAAGTGGTGGAGTCAAAAGGTGCCCCGAACAACACCGTTTGGGCTTCTTCAAACTCCTTGTCACAGCAAAGAAAGGTTTCTACGTTTTTACTCCACATGTTTTAAAAGCTCCTCCACATAGGCTGGAATATAAAAGGCTCCCTTGTGCAGGGTGGTGGTGTAATACCGGCAGGGGATTCCCCGCATATTCCACCGGGTCTCGTTCAAGTCCTTCAAGGGATGGTATTTCTTGGAGGCAAATCCGAACAGCCAGTGGCCCGAGGGATAAGTGGGAATATGGGCCTGGTACACCTTGCTGATGGGGAAGCTCTCCACAATATTCTTGTGGGCTCTCTGGCAGGCCGCCGCGTCCTCGGGATAGAAGGGGCTCTCGTGCTGGTTGATCAGGATCCCATCTTCCTTCAGAGCTTTGTAGCAGTTGCCGTAAAACTCCCGGGTAAAGAGGCCCTCTCCAGGACCGAAGGGATCCGTAGAGTCCACGATGATCAGGTCGTACTCGTCTTTCCGAGAGCGAATAAACCGGAGGCCGTCTTCATAGTGAATGGTGAGCCGGGGATCGTCCAGACGGCAGGCGGTTTGGGGCAGGTACTTTTTGCAGACCTCCACCACCAGGGGATCGATTTCCACCATGTCGATGTGTTCCAAGTCCGTATACTGAACCAGCTCCCGAATCACTCCACCGTCTCCGGCGCCGATGACCAGCACCTTCTTCACATGGGGGTGCACTGCCATGGGCACATGGGTGATCATTTCATGATAGATAAACTCGTCTTTTTCCGTCAGCATCATGTAGCCGTCCAAGGTCAGGAACCGGCCAAACTCCGGGGAGTCGAACACGTCGATCCGCTGAAACTCGCTTTTCCCGCTGTAAAGCTGCCGGTCCACCCGGATGGAAAGCTTTACATGGGGGGTATGATCTTCCGAAAACCAAAATTCCACTGGTCAATACACTCCCTTCAACACGTTCAGCCGCCGGATCTCCGGATCCTCCGGACCGGTCATGCTGCACCCTTTTTCCTTGGCGTATTGGATGTATTCCACAATTCTGTCGGTGATCCGTTCTCCCGGGGCCAAAATGGGGATTCCCGGAGGATAGCACATGACAAACTCACTGCACACATGGCCGGCAGATTCTTCCAGAGGCAGGCTGGTCTTCTCCGCGTAAAAGGCGTCTTGAGGGGAGAGAACCACTTCCGGCTCGATGTACTCCTGGCGCATAAGCCCAGCGGCGTCCGGTTTTCCAAACCGCCGGCGCACCTCCGACAGGGCACTGACCAGCCGTTCGATCTCCCGGGGCCTGTCCCCAATGGACAGGTAGGCCAGGAAGTTCCCCAGATCTCCAAATTCGATCTGAATATCGTACTCGTCCCGCAGCAAATCGTACACCTCAATTCCCGCCAGACCCACGTTCAGGGTATTGACGGAAAGCTTGGTTCGGTCAAAGTCGAAAACGCTGTCCCCGTTGATGAGTTCTTTGGAGTAGGCGTAATACCCGCCGATTTCGTTGATCTCCTCCCGAGCGTAGTCGGCCAATTTCACCACCTGGGCAAAGGCCTCCTTTCCCCGCAGGGCCAGGTTCCTCCGGGAGATATCCAGGCTGGAGAGCAAAAGATAAGACCCACTGGTGGTCTGGGTCAAGTTGATGATCTGCCGCACATGGCCCTCCTGCATGGCAGGACCGGTGAGAAGCAGGGAACTTTGTGTCAGGCTGCCGCCGGACTTGTGCATGGATACCGCGGCCATATCCGCCCCCGCCTCCATGGCGGACATGGGCAACTGGTCGCTGAAGTAGAAGTGGGTGCCATGGGCCTCGTCGGCCAGGCAGAGCATCCCGTGGTCGTGGGCCATTTTGGCGATGGCCTTCAAATCCGAGCAAATGCCGTAATAGGTGGGGTTGTTCACCAGCACCGCCTTGGCGTTGGGGTGCTTTTTGATGGCCAGCTCCACATCCTCCCGGCGCATGCCCAGAGGAATTCCCAGCCGTTCGTCGCAGGCCGGGTCCACATAGACGGGAACCGCCCCGCACAGCACCATGGCTCCCATGACGCTCCGATGGACGTTTCGGGGCAGAATGATCTTCTCTCCCCGTTTGGCCACGGAAAGAATCATGGCCTGCACCGCCGAAGTGGTACCTCCCACCATCAAAAAGGCGTGGGCCGCCCCGAAGGCTTCCGCGGCCAGCTCCTCCGCCTCTCGGATCACGGAAATGGGATGGCACAGGTTGTCCAGGGGCTTCATGGAGTTCACATCCATGCGCACGCACCGTTCTCCCAGCAGAGCCGTCAATTCCGGGTTGCCCCGTCCCCGCTTGTGACCGGGAACGTCAAAGGGCACCACCCGCCGTTTTTCAAATTCCTGGAGCGCCTCGTAAATGGGCGCCCGCTCTTGTGAAAGCATGTCCCTCCCCCTTTCTTCAGTAGATGTTCCGTCCACTGAAAATCTCAATCATTTCCCGGCGCAGGTTCTGCATAATCTCCAGCCGGACGCGGGGGGGCAGTTCGTAGACGTCGGTATTGAACAGGTAGTTTTGTAAATCGATATCCTTGACCATCATCTTGGTGTGGAAGAGATTTGCCTCATACACGTTGATGTCCACCGCATCGTAGCGGCGCAAGGTATCGGGATCGATATAGTTTTGGATGGAGGCCACCTCGTGATCCAGAAACAGCTTCTTGCCGTTTAAATCCCGGGTAAATCCCCGGACCCGGTAATCCATCACAATGATGTCCGAATCGAAGGAGCCAATCAGGTAGTCCAAAGTGGACAGAGGCGTGATCTCCCCACAGGTGGCCACATCGATATCCACCCGGAAGGTGGCCAGGCAGGTTTCCGGATGATACTCCGGATAAGTGTGCACCGTCACATGGCTCTTGTCCAGATGGGCCAGCTGGGTCTCCCCTACCGGCACCATGGAGCCCTCCGCAATGAGAATGGTCACCGACGCCCCCTGAGGGTCGTAATCCTGCCGGGCAATGTTCAGCACCTTGGCCCCGATCTTTTCGGTCAGGGTGGTGAGGATATTGGTCAGGCGCTCGGAATTGTACTGCTCGTCAATGTAGGAAATGTAGTCCCGCTGTTCCCGGGGAGTTTTGGCATAACACACATCGTAAATGTTAAAGCTGAGGGCCTTTGTCAAGTTGTTGAATCCGTAAAGCTTCAGTTTTTCTCCCATACCCCATACCCTTCTTTTGGTAAAAGATCGGCAATGCCACAAAAAAAGCGATGCGCCCATCGCGCACCGCTTGTAAGAATCTTTCGTGTTGCCAAAAAGCGCCCGGGAACAAGGCTCCGCTGCTTTTGCCGGCCGTTTCCGGCAGGCAGCCGCCCAGGGCACCCTTCTGGTTTCCAGTGCAAATACTCACTTTTACCACGCTTATTGACCTTTTACAAGTTGATGCGCAGCAGATGCGCCGGTTATAAAGTGACCAACTTATAAAATTGAGCTTTTAACTCAATCAATAACGGCGAAGGGATTCCTTTTCCCAAGGGGGCAGATGATGTTTCCTCCCACCTGCGGGACCGCCCTTCGTCCATCGGCGATCGACCCGGCTGTCCGTATGGCCTTAACCCAGCGTTCTGGGTGGTCTTTAGAGAAAATATTTGCATGGATCTCAAGAAAATTGCCGTCCCATGACAAATTAAGTATATCGGGAAACAGGGCTGTTGTCAAGCCGAAGATTTCCCCCTTTCTCCTCCTGAGAAAAGGCTCTTCACCCCTCCTTGGAAGACTGGGAAGTTTGGTCCTGGGACGTCAGCCGGATGGGCACTCCGTTGACCTCCACGCCTCCTTCGGCCCGGATCAACACATAGCCCACTCCGTCGATGATTCTGGTCTCCACCAGATCGCTCCGCTCCGGGTTCACCTGGATGGTCACGTCTGGGGTACAAACCCGAAACTTCTTTTTATCCACCAGATTTAAGGGAGTCAGCCGGGCGTTTTCCCCAAACTCCTCCTCAAACCGCTGGGAAAACACTTCCCGGTGCTCTTCCTCCACGCCGCTCATGGCAAGCACTGCCTCCATGCCCCCCTTGGACAGCACCAGAGGCTCCGGATCCTTGTTTTCCTTGTGCTCCTCCACCAGGTTCAGGATTCGCTCCTGCACCGACTGCATCACCTCCAGATTGCAGTCGTCCCCCAAAGTGTCCGCCAAAAGGGACTGGAATGTCTCCTTCTGGGAATCCGCCGGCAAGGGAAGTTCCTGGCGAAACAGGGCATCTACCAGCTCCTGGCAGCTGTCCGTCGTACTCTTGGAATAATACAGCACTTCGTACAGATTGGCACTCCGGTCGTCAAAGGCGGGAAACAGGAATCCCACCTCCGGCGGGGAAATCAGCCAATCTACATCCCGGTTATGAAACAGGTTCTGGGGCACCTGGTAGCTAAGCACAGGCTTTGTCATTTTCACCGGGCAAAGGGAACAGAGAATATAGGAGTACACCGTGTCGGAAGCATCCTCCAGGGAACCCCCGTCCTTGCCCCGGTAAGGAACATCGTAGGAATCAAAGGCCAACAGAATCAGGTATCCCCCCTCCCGCTGGTAGTTTTCCGCCACCTTCTGGAACAGGGTCTGGAGGGCTTCCTCGTCTTTCAGTTCCGAATTGCGCAGGGCCATCAGCAGCTTGTGCTCTTCACTGTCCACCACCTGAGCTGTGGAAAAGGAAAGACCGATCAGGTTCCTGCCCAGGCCACCAGATAAAGTCCGCCGCAACAGGGCCAGCAGGTTTTCTCCCTCTTCCTGGGGCATCAGCGCCAACGACAGGTCAAACTGGGAGACCACTTCTCCCTGCTCGCTGACATAACATCCCCGCACATGGTTGATGCTGCTTTTCTCCGGCCGGAACCGCCGGCGGATTTCGGCCACTTCCTTTTCGTTCATGATCCTTCCTCCTTCACAGGCAATGGTCTTCATTATACTCCAGTCCACCTCTGGGCGCAAGGAAAAAGGGAGAGCCTTTTCCGCTCTCCCTGAAAAATCCGTGGGCCCTTGGGCTCCTACAAAACCAGCTTGCCCATGGCTCCGGTGTAACCAAATCCCAATCCATCACTTTTTCAGTCGGGAAAGAATCACCCCAGTACACACCACCACAACACAGCACAGATACAGCCCCAGGCCCATCAAAGTGGCACTTTCCTGGGAAAATCCGTTCATCCACTGGCCAAACAGGGCGGCCACCAGGACACCCAACAGCGCCACCACCACCCCGGCCACCAAAGACCACAGAATGGTTTTTGCGGAAGGTTTCATCTCTTGTTTCTCCTTGTCCGGTTTTTAGGTCACCGCAAAGCTTCCGAGGCCGCTTTCTCCAGGTTAAGGCCTGCGCGGTACCGCTGGATGTACGCCTGAAAGCCTGCCACGTCTTCCTCTCGAGGCTCCACACAGTCCCCGGTAGCTCCTGCAAACACCCGGTTCTCCAGGTAATCGGGCAAACTTTCCCCCGGGTTCCTGTTTTTCCGGTAGGCCGCCAGCAACGCCATCCCCCAGGGGCCTCCTTCCCCGGCAGTTTCCATCACCGCCATGGGAACCCCTAGGGCTCCGGCCATAAGCCTCTGCCCTACGCCCTTGGTCTTAAACAGGCCCCCGTGGCCGTACAGCTTATCCACGGTAACTCCTTCTTTCCACAGAAGGTCCATGCCCATGCTCAGGGTGGCCATGGCCGCATTGAGCTGAGTCCGCATAAAGTTGCCCAGAGTCAAAGGTTGGGAGGGCATACGGGTAAACAGGGGACGCCCTTCTTCCAAACCTGCTACCGGTTCTCCGGAATAGCAGTTGTAGCTCAAAAGTCCTCCGCAATCCGGATCCCCTTCCAAGGCCTTCCGGTACAACAGCTCATACAGCTGGGATTTCTCCACCGGCGTCCCTGCCGCCTCCAGCAGCTGGGAGAACAGCTTCACCCAGGCGTCCAGATCGGAGGTGCAGGTGTTCACATGGACCATGGCCACAGGCAAACCGTCCGGCGTGGTGACCATGTCGATTTCCGGATAGACCCGGGAAAGGGGCTTTTCCAGCACCACCATGGCAAATACCGACGTGCCTGCGGACACATTGCCCGTGCGCACCCGCACGCTGTTGGTGGCGGTCATGCCGGTTCCCGCGTCCCCTTCGGGAGGACACAGGGGAGCACCGGGCTCCAAAGTTCCCGTGGGGTCCAGCAGCTTGGCCCCTTCCGGCGTCAGGGTTCCTGCATCTTCTCCGGCGGAAAGCACTTGAGGCAGAATGTCCCGAATGCGCCAGGAATAGCCCCGGTCTGCCACCAAAGCATCAAACTTGTCCAGCATGGTCTCGTCAAATCCGCAGCGGCCGCTGTCAATGGGGAACATGCCCGAGGCTTCCCCTACACCCATCACCTTTTTCCCGGTGAGCTTCCAGTGGACATAGCCGGCCAAGGTGGTCAGGGTGCGGATCCGGCCCACATGCTCCTCTCCCCGGCGGATGGCACGATACAGGTGGGCAATGCTCCACCGCTGGGGAATGTTGAACCCGAACAGCTCCGTCAGCTCCCGGGCTTCCTCCTCCGTAATGGTGTTTCGCCAGGTGCGGAATTCCGCCAGCTGATTTCCTTCTCCGTCAAAGGCCAGATAGCCGTGCATCATGGCGGAAAAGCCCAGGGCCCCCAAACGCCTCAGGGATTCCCCATACTGGTCTTTCACCTGCCTGGCCATGTCTCCGTAGGCGCTTTGGATGCCCTTCCAGACCTCGTCCAGAGGATAAGTCCACACCCCATTTTCCAGCCTGTTTTCCCAATCGAAAGCTCCCGAGGCGATGGGACTGTGGTCCGGCCCAATGAGCACCGCCTTGATCCGGGTGGATCCCAATTCCAGACCCAGCACCGTTTCTCCCGCCCGAACCGCCCGGGCGATCTCTTCCCGATTCATCATCGCAACTCCCTCCCTAGTTTGGTGATACCATTGTATCACATTCTCCCAAGTTTTGCACAGGAAAGCACCTGGCATGTGGAAAAAATCCCCGGGTATTTTCTCTTTCTTCAAAACCACCCCCGGGGTTGTGGGGACCGGGATAATCTGATATAATATGGGACAGTGAGCGTCCGTCCCGGCTGTGGGGCGGCAAAACGCAGGCAACCAGGGCAGGCGCAGACGCGTCTGCTTTTTCCAGTTGCCTCAGACGGAATCGGGGGAATTACGGTATGGGGAACAAGATCGGCTTTGACAACGACAAATATCTACAGATGCAGTCTCAAAAAATCCGGGAACGCATCCAGACCTTCGGCGGCAAGCTCTATCTGGAGTTTGGAGGCAAGCTTTTTGACGACTTTCACGCCTCCCGGGTCCTGCCGGGCTTCAAGCCGGACAGCAAGGTGAAAATGCTTCTGCAGCTAAAGGATCAGGCGGAGATCCTGCTGGTGATCAACGCCGCAGACATTGTGAAAAACAAGGTTCGGGGCGACCTGGGCATCACCTATGACATGGACGTGCTCCGGCTCATCGACGCTTTCCGGGAAATCGGCCTGTATGTGGGCAGCGTGGTGCTGACCCAGTTCGCCGGCCAGCCCGCCGCCGAGGCCTTCCAGAACCGGCTGGAAACCCTGGGGGTCAAGGTGTTCCGCCATTACACCATCCCCGGCTATCCCTCCAACATCCCCACCATCGTCAGCGACGAGGGGTTTGGCAAAAACGAGTATGTGGAAACCACCCGCAGCTTAGTGGTGGTCACCGCTCCCGGCCCCGGCAGCGGTAAAATGGCCACTTGCCTTTCCCAGCTCTATCACGAGTTCAAACGGGGGGTTCACGCCGGGTACGCCAAATTTGAGACTTTCCCCATCTGGAATCTCTCCTTGACCCATCCGGTAAATCTGGCTTATGAAGCCGCCACCGCGGACCTGAACGACGTGAACATGATTGATCCCTTCCACCTGGAAGCCTATGGGGAAACCGCTGTCAACTACAACCGGGACGTGGAAGTCTTCCCAGTGTTGAACGCCATGCTGGAAAAAATCATGGGACAGTCCCCCTACCGCTCCCCAACGGACATGGGTGTCAACATGGCCGGCAACTGCATCGTGGACGATGAAGTCTGCTGTCAGGCCGCCCGTCAGGAAATCATCCGCCGGTACTACAGCACCCTGTGCGATCAGCGTCAAGGAAAACTCACCGGGGAAGAAGTGATGAAGGTTGAGCTGCTCATGAGCAAAGCAGGCGTCACTCCGGAAGACCGTCCGGTCATTGCACCCGTTCGTGAATTGGCGGAAAAAACCGGCCTTCCTGCCGCAGCCATTCAACTGCCCGACGGAAAAATTGTCACCGGGAAAACCTCCACTTTGCTGGGCGCCTCCTCTGCGGCTTTGCTCAATGCCTTGAAAGCTCTGGGCGGTATCCACAAGGAGATCCACTTGATTTCCCCCATTGTCATTGAGCCCATCCAGAAGCTGAAGATCACCCATCTGGGCAACAAGAATCCCCTGCTGCACACCGATGAGATCCTCATTGCCCTGTCCATCTGCGCGGCCACCAACCCCACCGCTGAACTGGCCATGCAGCAGCTTCCCAAGCTGAGAGGCTGTGAGGCCCATTCCTCGGTGATCCTCTCCCATGTGGACGAGAACACCTTCCGGCGGCTGGGGGTCAACCTGACCTGCGAGCCCCAGTACCAGACCAACAAGCTCTACCACAAATAAGCAAAAAAGAAAGGCGTGCCGCGAATCAGAATCTTTTCGCGACACGCCCTTTTTGTCTTTTTGCGCCGAATTTCTGCAGGAAAAGCCGGAATTACTCTCGACTGCCAAGATACTCCCTGGCCCGGGCCTGTCTCTCTGTGGATTTTCTGAACACTCTGAACCACTGGCCCAGCCAGTGGTTTTCTTTATATACAAAAATGGTCCCGCCAGACTGGCGGGACCACAAGGGAAACCACAGGGACAGCCAGGAACTCTCTCCCCCTGCCAAACTGGGCAACCGGCGGGGCGGGCTCTTTTCTCTGCCGCTGCTTTTCCAGAATCTTATTCTTCCACCTCAAAGAGGGCTTCGGTCTCCACAGGCATGTTGCCGGGAAGGGCGCTCATGCCGATGGCGGAGCGGCTGGGGGGGCCGATTTCCTCGCCGAAAATCTGCATCAGCAGCTCGGTGCCGCCGTTGGCCACCTGAGGCTGGCTGTAGAAATCCGCCGTGGACGCCACGAAGCAGGTGACCTTTACCGCGTTCTTCACCTTGTCCAGGTCCCCGATCTCCCGCTTGAGCACTGCCAGCACATTGAGCATGGAACCTTTGGCATACTCGTAGCCCTGTTCCACGGTCACGTCCTCACCCAGCTTCCCGGTAATGGGGGTGCCGTCGGTGGAGGGGCCGCAGCCAGACACATAATACAGGCCCTTGCCAAACTTCTTGGCGGGGGCATAGGCGCCGCCCTTGGCAGGAGGCTCAGGCAGGGTCAAACCAAGCTCTTGCAGCTTTTCTTCTACTTTGCTCATGGTACTTCATCCTTTCTTCTACATATAAAATGAGATCTATGAAATCCCCCCAACCGGGGGGCAGTCTCCTAAGGTTTCGCCGAAAGACTCAGTTTCTCTTGACGATTCGACCAGGCAGGGTTTCCGGGTCCTGTCCATTGACAAACACTTTCCAGAGCCCCGTGGACAACTGCCGGGGTTCGGCAAAGGTAGCACGGTCTGTAAAGGTCTCCGGATCAAAAAGCAACAGGTCCGCCTTGCACCCCGGCGCTAGAATGCCCCGGTCCGAAAGGCCCAGCCGTTTGGCAGGCTGCCAGGTCATCTTCCGGACAGCCGTTTCCAAGGGGATCAGCTTTTTCTCCCGGACATACTCCCGCAAGAACTTGGGGAAGCTGCCGTAGAGTCTGGGGTGAGGCATGTCCCCGCCTCCGTAAAGGGAATCAGAAATCAGCGACACATAGGGCAGCTGCAGCACCCGATCCACATCCGACTGGGCCATGCTCATGAGGATAACCCCCACCCGGCTCCCGCTGCCCTCCAACAGATGGCAAAAAAGCTCCGCTTCCGAAAGCCCCAGCTTCCGAGCTCCTTGGGCAAAGGAGAGTCCCGCTAAATCCCGGTCCTCCTGGGCCTCTACAGAACTAATTATAATACGATCCCAGCCAATTGAAAACACCATATTGTCCCAATCGGGAAAATCCTTCTCCAGCTCCTGCTCCAGCAGCCGGCATCCTTCCCCAGTTCCCAGGAAAGCCACCGTGTCTCCTCCGGCGGCTTCCACCACGGTGGGGGGCACCAGGGACAAGATGGTGGTGGACCCTGCCGGATAGGGGTAGGCATCGGCGGTGACGTCCTGACCGGCGGCCCTGGCCTCTTCTATGACCTGAATGGCCCGATCCAGTCCCCAGCCGTGATTTTTCAGCCCGGTCACTTTGAAGTGGCTGATATTGACCCCTACGCCGGATTTCCGGCCAATCTCCACCACTTCCTCCACCGACTGGGTCAGACTGTTGCCCTCTCCCCGGATGTGACTGGTGAGATATCCGCCGTATTCTCCGGCTACTTTGGCCAGAAAGGCAAAATCCTCGGTGGTGCTGTAACACTCCGGAGTGTACATGATCCCGCAGGACAGCCCTAAAGCTCCCGCCTCCATGGCGTCCCGGACATAATACTCCGCCTTTTCCCGGGATTCCCGGTCAAATGGCACGTTGCCAAATCCCTTGGCTGCCGTGGTGATGGCCCCGGTACATCCCAGGACGCCCAGATTCAAGGGAACTTTCCTTCGGGATAAGGCATCCATAAAATCGGACACTTTGGGAAAATAGCTGTCCCGGGGAGCGTCTCCCAGACAGGGCGCCAAAAAATCGTACAACTCGTCCCGCAGAGGAGCTGCACAGGGAGCCGGCGCCAGCCCGCAGTTGCCCATCACCGCCGTGGTGATGCCCTGGGCCAGTTCCAATGCGCCGAAATCCGGATCGTACAGCGCTGCCAGGTCGCAGTGACGGTGGGCGTCGATGAACCCCGGGGTGGCAAGACGCCCTTCCCCATCTATGGTTTCAGCATCCAGATTCCCCAAGGGAACAGCGCTCACTTCCCGCAAGGTGTCCCCGTCGAGCAGCAGTTCCCCCGGGTAGGCCGGGGCGCCGGTGCCGTCTACAATCTTCACATTCTTAATATGGATCATACCAGCATCCCCCTTGCCGCCACAGGCATTTCCCGGAGATTCCCCTTATCCAGCAGGAATACATGGTTCTGCATGTTCACCGCCGTGCACACATGAATGGGCACCATCTCCAGCATCTGGCCTACCTTCAACCCTGTCTCTCCGTTTTTGGCGGTGAGGATTCCGTGCTCCTCGTTCATGCGCCGCAGCTGCAAATTCTCATTGGGTTTTCCGTCCTCCCCCAGAGGAATGGCATATCCGGGATAATAACAAGGGGCAGTGTCCAGGGGGATATCCATGGGGAAGGTCTTGGTTCCCCCGTCAATGACCGCGTAGCCCGGTTCTGGTGTACTCACCACTGTGGCATACAGCCGCACCGCAATGTTCTCAAACTTGGCGCAGTGCTCCTTGGTGAGCATCCAATCGGAAAAAATATACGTCCCCGGCCGCACCTCGTTGACCAGTCCCGTTTGGGCCACCAGAAGGCCCGTAGGTGTGCTGCCGGCGCTCACGTCCTGAATCGGCACACCCGCCTCCCGCAGCTGCTGTGCCAAAGCGTGCATCAATTCCCCTTCCTCCTGAGCCGCCGCCTTGTTGTCCTCGGTGGGCTGGTCGTGGAGTACCAGACTCTTGAACGTGTAAATGCCAGTCAGATTCAGGCCAGGCAGAACATGGATGGCCTTTCCCAAAGCCACCATTTGCTCCCGGGGCACTCCGGTACGCTTGGCGCCTGTGTCCACCTCCAGCCGGACCTCCCAGGTGATCCCCTCTCGCTGGGCCGCCTGGGAAAGCATCTTGGCCCCTTCCAGGCTGTCCACTGCCAAAATCAGCCGCCGGACCTGCTTTTGCAGGGCCAGGGCCCGACGGATCCGGAAGTCCCCGATCATGGGATAAGCGATGAAGATATCCTGAGCTCCCCCCCGGGTCATGACCTCCGCCTCGCTGACCTTGGCACAGGTGATGCCTGCCGCCCCGGCTTCCAGCTGCATCTGCATGAAGTATGGCATTTTATGGGTTTTGATGTGGGGCCGCAGCTTGCAGCCGCAAGCCTCCACCGCCCGCTGCATTTTCAGCACATTTTCCCTGGCCTTGGCCACATCTACCACAAGGCAGGGTGTTTCCGGCACCTGTATCATACAATCAATCCTCCCATGGATTTTTTCTCAGTATACCACGTTCCCCTTCTCAGTTCTACCGAGAAATTTTCTAAGTCCGGGAATCCCTCCTGCTCCCTGAAATGGTTTTTCCCACTGGGTCACGAAATTCCGGTGCGGGTTTCCGTTTTCAAAAAACCGGCACCTCCGAAAACCCTTTCAGGTCTCAAAGATGCCGGTTTCACAAAACTATTTCCCTATTTTCAAGGCAAATAATATCCTCTCCCCAATTCTCTTGGGGTTGGGAGAAAACTTGCCTTCAGACTCAGCCCTTCAGCTCTACGCGGCGGATCTTGCCGGAAATGGTCTTGGGCAGGTCGTCCCGGAACTCCACGATCCGGGGATATTTGTAAGGAGCGGTGTGCTTCTTTACATAGTTCTGGATTTCCTTCTTCAGGTCATCGGTGCCTTCCGTGCCCTTGGTGAGCACCACGAACGCTTTGACCACCTGGCCACGGACGGGGTCCGGGGCACTGGTGACGGCGCATTCCAGCACATAGGGCAGCTCCATGATCACACTCTCGATCTCGAAGGGCCCAATCCGGTAGCCGGAAGACTTGATCACATCGTCGGTACGGCCCACATACCAGAAGTAGCCATCCTCATCCCGCCAGGCAGTATCGCCGGTGTGGTAAACTCCATCGCTCCAGGCTTCCTTGGTCTTCTCCTCGTCCCGGTAATAGCCCATGAACAGACCGCAGGGCACGCCTTTATCGGTGCGGACCACCACTTCGCCCGTCTCACCTACAGGGGCGCTTGTGCCGTCAGGCAGGATGATATCCACATCGTACAGAGGACTGGGGATGCCCATGGAACCGGTCTTGGGCACGGTGCCCACGGGATTGTAAACCGTCAGGGTGGTTTCGGTCTGGCCAAAGCCTTCCATCAGGGACAGGCCCGTAGCCCGCTTCCACTGCTCGTACACCTCCGGGTTCAAAGCTTCGCCGGCGGTGGTGGAATACTCAATGGAGGACAGATCGTATTTGCTCAGGTCTTCCTTGATGAAGAACCGGTACATGGTGGGAGGAGCACAGAAAGTGGTGATGTGATACTTGGCGAACATGGGCAGGATATCGTGAGCGTCGAACTTGTCAAAGTCGTAAGTGAAGATGGCGGCTTCACACATCCACTGGCCATAGTACTTGCCCCACAGGGCCTTGCCCCAGCCCGTGTCGGAAATGGTAAAGTGCAGCCCTTCCGGGTTCACATTGTGCCAATACTTGGCGGTGATGTAGTGACCCAGGGCATATTTGTAGTTGTGCTCGGCAATCTTGGGATAACCGGTGGTGCCGGAGGTGAAGAACATCAGCATGGGATCGCTGCCGCAGGGAGCGTCAGGCTTGCGCTCGTAGGTATCCGGGAAGGATTCCACTTCCTTGTCGAAGTCGTGCCAGCCCAGGCGGTTTTTGCCCACCATAATCTTCACTTTCAGGGTGTCGCTGTTCTGGGCGGCCTTTTCCGCCTCGTCGGCCACCTGGCCGTCGGCGGTGCACAGGATGGCCTTGACCCCTGCGGCCTTAAACCGGTAATCGAAGTCGTGCTCCATCAGCAGGTTGGTGGCGGGAATGATCACGGCGCCCATCTTGTGCAGGGCGGTGATCACAAACCAGAACTGGTAGTGGCGCTTTAACACCACCATGACCCGGTCTCCCCGCTGAATTCCCAGGCTCTCCAGATAATTGGCGGTCTTGGAGGACCAACGGCTGATGTCGGAGAAGGTGAACCGGCGCTCGGTCTTGTCGTTGGCCACATGAAGCATAGCCAGCTTGTCGGGGCACTTTTCCGCCAGCTTGTCCACAATGTCAAAGGCGAAGTTGAACTTTTCCTCGTTGGTAAACTGGATACCGCTTAGGATGCCGTTCTCATCCAAAGTGGTCTTGACGAAGGGAGAGGAAACCGTCTCCCGCTCCTGACGGGCCAGCTTTTGGTCGATGAGCTTCTGGAAATGGTCTTGCTCCGGAGCAAATTCTTCCGCTCCCTTGAGGACAATGGCGTAGATCTGGCACTCTGCGCCGTCGGTGGCAATCATACCGTGGGGAGTGGCGGAATTGTAATAGATGGAGTCCCCTTCGTGGAGCACCTCCACATGGTTGCCCACCTGCATTTTCATGGTGCCCTTGATGACAATGTCGAATTCCTGGCCCGCATGGGTGGACAGCTTGATGGCCACGTTCTGCTGGGATTCCTCATAGGGCATGGTCACAAAGAAAGGCTCGGCAGTCTTGTTTTTAAAGAGGGGAGCCATGTTCAGGTATTTGAAACCCTGCCGGCGTGTGATGGGCAGGCCGTCGCCTTTCCGGTTCACCGTGTAGGTGGACAGGGTAGGGCTGACGCCCTTGATCAGGTCCGTGGGGTCAATGCTGAAACGCTGGGCGCATTTGTAGATGAAGGTGAAGCTGAAATCTCTTTCCCCTGCCTCGCACTGTTCATACTCTTCCTTGGTTACCCCAGTGCACTTGGCCATTTCCTCTTCCGAAAGGCCGGTGATTTCCCGCATGGTGCGGATTCGTTCCGCTACCTCAGCCAATTGGGTTTTCAAGTCGGTTTTTTCCATATCCATGTTGTTTTCCCCTTTCCGCGCGAAACGCGCCTGTTCGATCCGGCGCTGGACTCCGAAACCTTCTAAACACACAAAAAGTCCGCCTCAAGGGAGGACGTTTTCTCCTTTGAGACGGACTCAATCAATCCGCGGTACCACTCAAATTGCGCTTTCGCGCCACCTCGTCGGGCTCCAGCAAGCCCTATGCACTAACGCAGCATACGCGGGAAGCGCCTACTCTCCCAAAAGGGGATTTGGGCCTTCCGGCTCAGAAGGGATTGTCCTTGGAAGTCTCCCACCGGCTCGCAGCCACCGCCGGCTCTCTGTAGGGAAGGACTGCCGGACCGTCTTCGTCACAGCCTTTCCGGGTCTCGCACTGGGCGAAACCTATTCAATTTGGTTCCTAAAAAGATTACACCAATTTTGAAAGAATGTCAAGGGCCACTTGCAAATTTTTATCCGGCGAAGTTCTGGCTGTATTCTTCCAGATCCCGGATGCCCTGGACGATCATGTCCACGGTGACCTCATAGGGCCACTTGCGCACATCGATGCCCTTGAGGGCTTTTTCCGCCACAGCGGTCAGGTCTTCGGGCTTGGCGTGAATATCGGACAACCGGGTGGGCAAGCCGATGGACCGGTTGAACTTCATGACCTTTTCCCGCTGCTCAAACTGGTGATCCACAGTGAGCATGGCCAGGATCCCATAGGACACCACTTCCCCGTGGAGGTGATGGTTTTCCTCGGTGCTGGGCAGGATGGTGAAGCCGTTGTAAATGGCGTGAGCCAGACCGGTGGTGTAGTCCACCTGAACAAAGTTGGACACCAGGCCCGTGGACACGATAATGCCCAGAATCACTTCGGTGAGCTCATTGGTGACTCGGTGGGCCTTGCAGTCCTCCATAGCCTGATGGCCCCAACGGAGGATGGGCTCGGCGCACATGCTGCTCAGGGCGATGCCCATGGCGTCGGAGTGAGCGGGCACATCTCCCCGGGAGGAGATGGTGCACTCAAAGTGCTTTGCCATGGTGTCCCCCATGCCGGCCCACAGATACTTCACAGGGGCGTCGGCAATGATCTGGGGATCGATGAAAATGTGGGTGGGGGGCACTTTGGAGAAGGAATATTCCCGCAGGCTCCCGTCCGGATGATACAGGATGCCCAGGCTGGTGCAAGAAGCACAGGTGGAGGCAATGGTGGGGAAAGTGAAGAAGGGACGGTTGGTCTGATGGGACAACACCTTGCAGGTGTCAATCGCCTTGCCGCCGCCTACGGCGAAGATCATATCGGCGTCTTCCACCTGGGGCAGCAGCATCTCGATGTTTTCCACCGAGGCTTCCCCTCCGTACCAATAGGTCCCGGTGATGGTGATGTCAGAGCCTTCTACCGCCTTGCGGATTTTCTCCTCCGCAGCGGCCAAAGCGTGTTTTCCGCCGATGATGGCAGCTTTCTTTCCGAAGGGGGCGCACACGGCGGGAATGTTCTGATAGGCGTCTTCGCCAATGGTATATCCGGCAAACAATGTTTCTTGCATGATGGGGATCCTTCCTTTCACAAACTCGATTTCCTCTGGTTTAAATCTGCTGGGGCTGCCCCTCCGGAAGGGGAGCTTCCTCTTCCTGGCGGTCCTTTTCGGCAGCCTTGACCGCCTCCTGATAGGAACGGCCTTCCGCCTCAGGATGGGCCTTCAGGTACTTCCGGTTCTTGTAAACACCTACGGTGAGGAAGGGCAGGATCACCACCACAATGGCGTAGTAACCGCAATAGCCGTAACCGTACTTGATGATGTTGGAAAGTCCAGCCAGAGAAATGGTCATGGACAAGATGATGATAAAGGCAGCCACCACAGCGCTGCGGGCGGGAGCGGAGGAAATTTTCCGGAACATGGGCAGTTTCTCAAACCGAGCCACAAACCCGAAGGTGGTGGTCACGCCGGTGGAGATCAAGCAGAGCAGCAGGCACACGCCATAGACAACCGTCAGCCAGCTCATGCCCATTTCCTTGCACACTGTCAAGGTGGGAATCACGGTGCCGCCTTCCACGGAGGTGTACATGCCCTGCCAGGACAGCAGCATGAAGATGGACAACACCAGAGCCACCGCGTTCATGACAAAGGAGATCCACATGGAGCGGGAACAGGCTTTCTTGGTGGTCAAGGGAGTGCCGCAGGCAATCATGGTGGGAAGGGTCACACACTGGAATCCGGCATAGGTGAAGCAGTTCAAAATGGCCTGGGGAACATTTCCGAAGCCCTGGGTCTCAAAATCTTTCCAAAGGACTTCCTGCAGGTTTCCGCTGTAAGCGACGCCCACTGCGTAGATGGCCACAGCGGTCACCAGAATGGCAATGCCCATGTAGGTGCTGGCGGCCCGAACCAGGTCGGCGCCAAAAATGGTCAAGCTCAAGACCACAAGGCCTACCAGCACAATGCCCACATAGTAGTTCAGGCCAAAGTAATTGGTCAAAGCCGACGCCGCGCCGGAAATGGCCGCCGCCACTGCCATGAGCACCATGATGTAGAAAAAGATCTCAAAGAGCACATACAGCTTGTCAAAAGGATGATACAAGGTCTTGAACAATTCCTTGTAAGAGGTGAGGCCGCGGCTGTTGTACATGATCATGGCTTCCCGCATGGTGATGGTCAGAAGCAGGATGGCCCCAACAGCGCTGATGGGCCCCAGCCAGCCCAGCCCCACATAGTAGGTGTGGGCCTGGTTGCCGGTGGCAAAGCCGCCTCCCGCGTGGGCGGAAAACAACACCGCGCCCACCGAGAACAGGGTAATAAAGGGGATTTTTGCGGTCACTTTGTTCATAAAAATGCCTCCAAAGAAAAAATGTCGTTTCCCCGGGGCAACAAAAAAGCTCCTTCGCCCTTCTGCCCACAGGGACAGAAGAGACGAAAGAGCAAAGCTTCCGCGGTACCACTCTTCTTCATTTCAAAAACGAAATGCACCTTACCGGGTACGGGCCGCGCCATTCGGCACAACTTGATACCCCTGCGCTGCTAACGGGCGCAACCCCGTCCGCACCTACTGACTTCGGCACGGCCGTTCAGCGGTCAGTTCAGCTTTTTGCTTCCTCAATGCCTCGCACCGGCCGGCATCTCTCTGAAAGGGCTCCAAGCTTACTACTCCGCGTCATCACGTTTGGTTCGCCAATTAAAATAGCACAATGACTCCCCCTTGTCAAGGGCTTTTTTGAAATTTTTTCTCTTGCATCTTGCAAAATTCTCTTTTTGCCCTGACAAAAATGCCCTCCGGCAAGGTGCCGAAGGGCGGGATTTTTTCCGGGACTTTTTCCGTTCAGCAGGCCAGGTCCACCATCTTTCGAGCCCACTCTCCGGCCTTGGCCAAGTCTTCCCCATCGGGATGGCTCAGGGCCCGGTCGAAGTTTTCCAAGCTGGCTTTGGCTCTGGCATCTTCCGGATGTTCTTCCAGCATTTTTTCGTATCGGGTCCGGACTCCCTGAGGCATTTTTCCTTGGCAGAAATAATACCCCAACATCCGGCAGCTTTCCTGGGCCAGTCCCTCTACCCGTTGGTACAGGGACTGGTAATATTCCGGAGAACCTCCAAAACCGGCCGTGCCAAAATAGGCCACGGTCTTTCCAGCCAGGGAACGGAGAAACTCCCCAATCCCCTGGCTGCAGGTTCCCTTGTCCGTCCAGGAGCCCACAAAGTACAGGTCCGCTTCCACGGACTGGGGCCCTCCCACATAGACCACTTCCCGGTCCTGCAATCCGTCTTGGATGGCCTGGGCCACCTTTTGGGTATTGCCTGTCATGCTTTCGTACACAATGGCGATTTTCATAAGAATCCCCCTGTTCCGCCGTTTCCGGCAAATCGATGGTTGCCCTCCAAGCAATCCCCCTCAAGAAAAAAGCGCGGCGGCCCGGCTTTCCGCCGGAAAAACCGCTGCGCCTCTTATGGAAAAAGGTTCGGTCAGTTGTCCTTTTCCGGCAAATTTTCGATCAGATCGGCAGCGCCGTCCAGCCAATTCCCTTCGAACAGCTCAATGGCGCCCTTGTCACAGGCCCAAGCCAGCTTGGGATCCATGGGCAGCTTGCCCAGCACTTTCAGGTCATACTTGGCAGCCACTTCGTCGATATGGCTCTCCCCGAACACGGAGAACTGCTTCCCGCAATCGGGACACTGAACATAGCTCATGTTCTCCACCAGGCCCAGCACCGGCACGTTCATCATCTTGGCCATTTCCACGGCCTTGGAAACAATCATGCTCACCAGCTCCTGAGGAGAGGTGACAATGAGGATCCCGTCCAGGGGCAGAGACTGGAATACAGTCAGGGGCGCATCGCCGGTTCCGGGAGGCATGTCCACAAACATGTAGTCCACGTTCCCCCAGACCACGTCGGTCCAGAACTGCTTGATGGCGCCGGCGATCACGGGGCCACGCCACACCACAGGAGAAGTCTCCTCCTCCAGCAGCAGGTTGATGCTCATCACCTTCACGCCGGTCTTGGTGTCCACGGGATAAATGCCGTTTTCGTCGGACAGAGCCCGCTGCTTCAAGCCGAAGCATTTGGGAATAGAGGGGCCAGTGATGTCCGCATCCAGCACGGCCACCTCATTCTCCCGGCGGCGCAAGGTAGTGGCCAGCAGGGAAGTGACCAGGGACTTGCCCACGCCTCCCTTGCCGCTGACCACACCGATCACTTTCTTCACATGGCTCAGGTCATTGGTCTTTTCCAGAAAGCTCTGGGGCTGCTGCCGGGAAGGGCAGTCTACCCCGCAGCTGGAACAATCGTGCGTGCAATTTTCGCTCATTGGTTCTCGATCTCCTTCTCGCAGTGTCGTATCTTTTATTGTACCCTTTTTTCCCAAAAAGTAAAGTGGTATATGCCAAAAACCCCAGGATTTTCCCTCAGGACTCCTGTTGGGAGTGCTCCGGCAGCCCTTCCCCGGTGGCCAGGGGCAGCTCAAACCAGAAGGTGCTGCCCTTCCCCAGTTGGCTGGTGACCCCGTAAGTGCCTCCGTGAAGGTCCAGAATGTTTTTCACGATGGACAATCCCAGGCCGGAACCCATCTGGGCCCGCTTGTGCTCCTTGTCCACCTTGTAATACCGCTCCCAAATATCCTTGAGCTTTTCCTGGGGGATGCCCTCTCCTGTGTCGCTGACAGAGATGCGCACTTTGCCCCCCTCCACCTGCTGCTCCAGGGTAATGGTCTTGTCCTCCCCGGAATAGGTGATGGCATTGTTCACCAGGTTGTACACCACCTGAGAAATTTTCAATTCGTCCGCGTCCACCCATACATCCTCCTGATAATGGAAGGGGAATCGATGGTCCGCCAATTTGTGATACCGTGTCAGGATGGCCCGGATGCTTTCGGTCAAGTTGAACCGGGTTTTGTCCAGGGGAACCACCCCTGCCTCCAGCTTGGAAAGATCCAGCAGGTCATTGACCAGGTTGGTAAGCCGCTCTGCCTCGTCGATGATAATCTGCACATTTTCCGGGGTGTTCTCTCCCGGCAGATCACGCATTACTTCCCCGTATCCCTTGATCATGGTCAAGGGGGTGCGCAGGTCGTGAGACACGTTGGCCAGCAGATCCCGCCGGAGCCCTTCCACCTTGGAAAGCTCTCCCGCGGCGTAATTGAGGGTTTGGGCCAATTCCCGGACTTCCCGGGCCCCGTGCTCCCCAAACCGGATGTCGTAGTTGCCCTGTCCCAGGGCCTTGGCCGACTCGTTGATGGCGGTAAGAGGCCGGGAAATCCGCCGGGCAATGATCAGGGCCAAGAGCAAACCCAACACCGCCATCACCACCGTCAAGGTGGTCACCTGCACCTGCAAGGTCTCTTTGATGGAATCCACCGGGGTGATCTCACTTTCCAGCAGCACCATCCGGTTCAGGCCCGAAGACGTCCGGGTGATGGTCACATAGAGGATCACCTCGTTCTGGCTTCCATCTTGATTGACAAAGGGAGAGCGATAGCCCGTCAGCTCGTCCCCTCCTTGGAGATTCACTTCGTTAAACAGCTCCGCCCGTGCCAAGCGGGTCATGTTGTTCAGGAGGCTGTCCTTTTGGCTGGCTCTCCAGCCGGTCAGAATTTGGCCCATTTCGTCGGTGACCATGATATTGATCCCCGTATTAAAGCACAGTTCCCGGACCTGGTCGTCCAAATCCCCGTCTTCCAGGCGATGCTCCACCGCTTCCGCGGTGTTCTTCACTTCCGCCGTTTTCACGGCCCGGTAAAAGGGGTCCAGCAGCACAATCTGGAAAAGCCACAGCAGCGCTGCCACCACCACAATGAAAATGCCGAACCCCCAAAGGATCTGACCCCAGATTCCCAAGGGGCGGCGTTTACTTTTCTTCACTTATCCCACCTCGAACCGGTAGCCTACGCCCCGCAGGGTGACAATAAATTTGCTGTAGGGCCCCAGGCTCCGGCGCAGCAGCTTGATGTGGGTGTCCAGGGTTCTGTCGTCCCCGTAAAAATCGTAGCCCCACACGTTGGTGATGAGCATCTCTCGGGTCAGGGCGATGTTCTTGTTCCGAGCCATGTACACCAGCAGATCATATTCCTTGGGAGACAGATCTGCCCGCTGTCCGTCTACGGTGACAATCCGGGCGTCAAAGTCAATGGACAGTCCTTCAAAGGACACCACATTCCGCCGGGTGATCTCCTGCTGGGGACGCACGCGGTTCATGATGGCGGTAACCCGCATCATCAATTCTTTGGGGGAGAAGGGCTTGACCACATAGTCATCCACCCCCAGCTCAAACCCGTGGATTTTGTCGTATTCCTCTCCCCGCGCTGACAGCATCAGCACAGGGGCCGAACACGTTTTGCGGATCTCCGCCACAGCGGAAAATCCATCCAGCTCTGGCATCATCACATCCATGATGATGATATCAAACTGGTCCGGATTCCGCCGGCAAAGCTCTACGGCTTCCATGCCGTTTTCCGCCTCGGTCACCTGGTTGCCTTCAAATTCGGCGTACTTGCGAATCAACATCCGAATTTTTTCTTCATCGTCTACCACCAAAATCCGGTACATGTACCCACTCCCTTTCTTATCCAAGGATATCACCCCTTTGTGAACCCCCGGTGAAGGCTTTCGGAACGCTTTCGAAACACTTGGTTTTTCCTAAAGTATATCCCAAGGCTTTCCTTTTTTCAAGGGAGGGGATTTGCCCCTTTTCGGAAATTTTCTTTCTCTTTCCCTGTTGACTTTTCTTCAAAAAATGAGTATCATAAAACTGGATAAAATCCCCATAAATTTTCCTATGCATTTCTCTAGAACTGGATCATATATATAAGGAGGAATCACTATGCTGCCTGTCATTACCATCGCACGCCAGTACGGAAGCGGGGGTCACGAGGTGGGGGAAAAGTTGGCCAAAAAACTCAATATTCCCTTCTACGACAAGGCCCTCATCGCTATGGCCGCCAAGAAAAGCGGCCTTTCAGAGGAGGTGTTCGCCGACGCTGACGAGAAGGCCACCAGCAGCCTCTTGTATTCCATGGTGATGGGCAGCTACGCCTTCGGCGCCCGGGTTCCCGGCATCAATGAAATGCCCATCAACGACAAGCTCTTTATCATTCAGTCGGACATCATCAAAAAAGCCGCTGCGGAAGGTCCCTGCGTCATCATCGGCCGCTGCGCCGACTACATTCTGCGGGATCACGAGAATTGCCTCAACGTGTTCGTCCACGCCAACAAGGCTGCCCGGATCCAGCGCATTGTGAGCAGGGGTCTCTGCGAAGAGAAGAAAGCTCCCGACTTTGTCACCAAAAAGGATAAACAGCGGGCCAACTACTACAACTTCTATTCCAACAACCGCTGGGATGACCTGCTCAATTACGACATCACCATCGATACCTCCCGGTTCTCCGTAGACTTGGCGGTGGACCTGCTGATCGATGCCGCTCAGAAACTGGACAAATAACGTTCCGCCTATTTCTGGTCCCTTCTCTCTGGGACTTTACCCCTAATATTCTCATTCACCAATGGGAGCAGGGCTTCGGCCCTGCTCCCATTGGTTTTTCTCTCCATCCACCGGCGGCTTTTCAAATGGGCCGATCCGTGCTACAATAGTCCCCAACCGGGCTTTCCGGAAAAAAGGCCGGCATTCCGGCCGAATGACAGACAAGGAAACAATCTATGAAACAATGGCTTAACCGCATTTCCGAAAAAACTGCCCGCAGACTTTCCCTGGGTCTGGTCCTTCTGGGAGTGGTTCTGTTGGGCGCGGCCCTGTGGATCAACCTGAACCCAGGTGACCAGGGCTATTCCCTGACCACCTACTCCATGGGCTCCTATGTGCAGCAAACCGTCTATGGAGACAACGCCCAGGAAGGGGCAGAAGCCGCTTCCTCCGCCGTGTCCCAGTTGGAAAACCTGATTTCCTGGCGGGTGGAAGGCAGCGACGTGGCCCGCCTCAATGAGGAGGCCGGTCAGGAGTTTATCTCCATTGACGAAACCACCTGGGACATTCTGCGTACGTCTCTGGACGTGTGCGAGGCAAGCAACGGCGCCTTTGACATCACCATCGCGCCCATCAGCTGGCTGTGGGACTTTGACGAGGATCCCCATCTTCCCAGCCAGGAAACCATTGCGTCTTTCCTGCCCAAGGTGGACTACACCTCCCTGTCCCTGCTGGAGGACGGCACCGCCGCCCTGCGGAAAACAGGAACGGCCCTGGATCTGGGTGCCGTAGGAAAAGGAGCTGCCTGTGACGCCGCCGTGTCCGCCTACCAGGAAGCCGGTGTGGATCGTGCCGTGGTTTCCGTGGGAGGAAGCGTAGGCGTATGGGGGGAAAAGCCCTCGGGAAAACCCTGGTATGTGGCCCTGCGGGACCCGGATTCCGAAGGCTCCCTGGGAGAAATCTCCATTCCCTCCGGATTTCTCTCCACCTCCGGCAGCTATGAAAAACAGTTTACCCAGGACGGGGTCACCTATCACCACCTGCTGGATCCGGATACCGGATATCCTGCGGACACCGGCCTTCTCTCCGTCACTGTCTGGAGCGACAGCGGCGTCCTCAGCGATGCTCTGTCCACCGCCTGTTTTGTGATGGGCATGGAGGACAGCCAGCCCTTGCTGGAAGAATTTGCCCAAGGAGCCATCTTCATTACGGAGGATCACCAGATCTATGTCACCGAAAGCCTGAAAGACCAGTTCACCCTCAACGTGGACGGCTACACCCTGGCCGGGGTACTGTGAGGCGGCCATGGAGGAAAAACGGTTTTTCACCCCTTTGACTTTACTCCTGTGCGCTTTGCTGCTGGCCGCTGCCGGGGCCCTGTATTTCTTTCTCTCCCTGACCCCTCAAGGGACGGTGGCCATTTTGGAACGGGATGGCCAGGTCCTTTGGGAACGGGATCTTTCCCAGCTGACAGAACCGGAAACCCTGTCCGTCCAAGGGGAAGACGGGATTCAGCTCACCGTGACCCTTTCCCCCCAAGGAGCGGAGATCTCTTCCTCCACCTGCCCCGACCAGGTCTGCGTCCAAACGGGAACCCTGACCCGGGCCGGGGAAACCGCCCTTTGCCTTCCCGCCCGGGTCAGTCTCCGGCTGGAGGGTGGCGGAAACGGGGTGGACGCCACCGTCTATTGATCCCCGGAAAGGAGGACTTTCATGAAACAAGCGTCCGGCCGTGTGGCCTTTACCGGAATGTTGGCGGCCTTGGCCTTGGCTCTCTCTTTTTTGGAAGGGCTTCTGCCCCCTCTCCCCATGATGCCTCCCGGGGCCAAGCTGGGACTTTCCAACATTGCCACCATGTACGCCGCCGGGAGCCTGGGCCTGCCCAGCGCTCTGTTTCTGGCGGTCTTCAAGGGGCTGTTCGCCCTGATGACCCGCGGCGTTGTGGCGGGAATCATGAGCCTGTCCGGCGGGGTGTGCAGCACCTTTCTCATGTGGTTCCTGCTGAAAAAAACGGGAGCTTCCCTGGGGGGAGTGGGAATCTGCGGGGCCTTGGCCCACAATGCCGCTCAGCTTTGCGCCGCCTATTTTCTCACCAGCACCAGCGTGCTCTTTTACATTCCCTTCCTGCTGCTATTCGGGGTGCTGACAGGGTTGCTCACCGGGCTGGTGCTCAAGCTCACGTTACCCCCTCTGGAAAAACTGCGCAAAAATCTCTTCCTCTGAGGAGACCCACAAAAAAAAGACCGGGAAACCCCCGGCCTTTTCTTTTTCTCAGGTGTCCAGTTTTCCGCAGGTCAAAGTGCGGGTCTGGCTGTCATACACGGCGGCGGTAATATTCAGGGAAGCTCTTTCCGTCACACCTGCCGTTTCGTAAGTTTCCGTCTGATCGTCGTAAAAGAACCAGTAGCCCTCTTTTACCTGGGGCAGGAGGGGTTGGCCGTCCTTGTCGGTAAGATAGGGGCCGGAGCCAAAGGACTCTGTGCCCTCCTGCCATTGACGGCCGTAGAGCAGCGTCTCCATGTCCTCATTAACCGGCAAGGGGTGCCAGCCCTCCCCGGTTTGGGCTCTCTCTTCCAGGGCATCGGCATCTTTCTGAGAAAGTTCCACCTTCCAGTAAGAGACGCCATCGCTCATGGCGCCGTGATTGTCCCAATATTCCACGGGGCTGGAATCTGTCAAGGTGACGCCCAAAACCTCCGGCAGGGAAGCTTCTTCCCCTTTGCATCCGGCGCAAAGGAGCACCAACCACAATGCGGAAAACAGAGCCAATGTTTTTTTCACGAAAATCATCTCCTTTGGCACCAGAATACACCGGATATCCCCGAAAAACAAGGACCGGACTTAATTCCGGAAACCCGTTGACAAGCTGGGGGTTGTTCTCTATAATGAGAATGTCATCAACTTTAAAGAGAGGTTTCTACAGACATGGACGACGGCGACGGTCACCCGCCCAGTGCTCTTGCCACCTATCAACGAGAACAGCATAACTTGCAGTGGATTCCCACGGCAGGTTATGCTTTTTTGCATTTAATCGGCAGGTTTTACAACCGGAACTGAAAACTTCCTCCCCCGATTTTGAGCTTTTACCCAAATAAAGGAGTGTATTTTCTTGAATTCCATCCCCATGCAAATCTTATTGCAGGTCATCTTGATTTTAGTCAACGCATTTTTTGCCGCCACGGAATTGGCCGTAGTCTCCCTGAACAGTTCCAAGCTGCGGAAACTTCAGGAGGAAGGCAACAAAACCGCCGGGAAGCTTTTGAAAATGGTGGAGGAACCCTCGGGCTTTTTGGCCACCATCCAGGTGGCCATCACCATGGCAGGCTATCTGGGAAGCGCCTTTGCCGCAGAAAACTTTTCCGGCTACCTGGTTCACTGGATCTATTACGGTCTGGGCGTTCAGGGAATCCCCATGGGCGTTCTCAACACCATCGCCATCATTTTGATCACCATCATTCTGGCCTACTTCACCCTGGTCTTCGGGGAACTGGTCCCCAAGCGGATCGCTATGCAAAAATCCTACGAGGTGGCCAAATTTGCCTGCGCCGTAGTCAGCGGCCTGGCTTTCATCATGCGTCCCATTATCTGGTTCCTGTCCAAGTCCACCAACGCCGTTTTGCGGCTGCTCCGGCTGAAAGTGGAGGCGGAAGAGGAAAGCGTCACCGAGGATGAGATCCGCATGATGGTGGACCTGGGCGGGGAAAAAGGCGCCATCGACGAGGATGAACAGGAATGGATCCAGAACGTCTTCGACTTTGGGGACATTTCCGTCCGGGCCGCTATGACCCCCCGCAGCGATGTGGACGCCCTTCCTTTGGAAGCCACCGACCAGGAAATTCTGAAAACCATTCAGGAAACGGGCCGCAGCCGGTTCCCCGTCTACGAGGAAAGCGTGGACACCATCCTGGGTATCCTCAATGTGCGGGATTTTCTGCTGGACCGGAATGCCGGGCGAAATACCCCCATCAAGTCCCTGCTGCGTTCCGCCTACTTTGTGCCTGACTCCATCAAGGCGGACAACCTGTTCAAGGAGATGCAGCGGGAAAAGGTACATATCGCCATCGTGGTGGACGAGTACGGGGGCACCGAAGGGATCATCACCATGGAGGACCTGTTGGAGGAAATCGTGGGCAACATCTACGATGAATTCGACAAGGCGGAACAACCGGAAATTCAGCCTCTGGGAGAAGCTGTATGGCGGGTGGCAGGCTCCGCTTCCATGAACAGCCTGGTGGATGACCTGGAACTGGATCTCCCCGAAAGCGACGACTACGACACTCTGGGCGGTCTCATTGTCACCCACCTGAACGCCATTCCCAAGGACGGAGAACAGCTGGACCTGGTAGTGGGAGACGTGGCCATCCATGTGGAGAAAATCGAAGACCACCGCATTGAAAGCGCCATTCTCCGGCGGATTTCCCGTCCCGCTCCCGAAGAGAAAAAATAAACCTTCCAAATAAATATCCCCCGGCAAAGCCGGGGGTTTTTCATAGAC
>UMIO01014031.1_pt1 | contig 51186 bp, 47 predicted proteins | sample 1965821 | NCBI WGS metagenome assembly UMIO01 (sample SAMEA4836127, study PRJEB28245) | human gut metagenome | biome: gut microbiome; material: fecal sample | place: Denmark | collected 2008
CAGGAAGCGGCACAAAGGGCAGGTGTTCCTCTGCGCACCTTTGATAATGCGTTGCACCGGGTACGGAAAAAGCTAAAATCCCTGTAACAGGGAAGCCTCTTCAGGGGCCAAGAAACAGACAAAGTGAGGTAATGGGAAATGTACCAAGACAAGACGCTCATCTGCAAGGAATGTGGCAAGGAATTTGTATTTACCGCGGGCGAACAGGAGTTTTACGCGGAAAAGGGCTTTGTAAATGAGCCGCAGCGCTGTCGGGATTGCCGTCAGGCCAGAAAAAATGCCAATGGTGCCCAGCGTGAAATGTTCACTGCCGTTTGTGCTGCGTGCGGGAAAGAGGCACGGGTACCCTTCCAGCCCAGGGAAGACCGGCCGGTTTATTGCAGCGAATGTTTTGCGCGGATGAAGGAAGACCGGGGTTGACGGAAACAAGGTGAGAAAGGCGTCTTGCTGCGGCGAGGCGCTTTTTTACTTTTTTGTATTGCGGAGCGGGACAAAGGGTATTATAATAATACTATCCAAAATCAATGAAAACGGAGGAATGTACCAATGGCTTCCATTACAAAAGATACGATCATCGGTGAGATTCTGGATCTGGATCAGACCACGGCGCCCTTCTTCCTGGAAATGGGCATGCATTGTCTGGGATGCCCCTCTTCGCGCGGGGAGACAGTGGAGCAAGCCTGTGCCGTTCACGGGGTCAACCCGGACGAGCTGGTGGAGAAGCTCAACGAGCATCTGAAAAATAAGTAAGCAAGAAACAAGCCACTGCCGCGCGACGATTTTTGCCGGGCGGCAGCGTTTTTTCTAGAGGAACATTGCATGCGACCATTGTTTCAATTGGGGCCCAGGCTGGCCCTGTGCGCCCAGCTGGTTCGGGAGGGAAGCCGGCTGTGCGATGTGGGAACCGATCACGCTTACTTGCCCATCTGGCTTTTAAAAACCGGGAAAATCTCTCAGGCTCTGGCGGCAGACGTCAATCCAGGCCCCTTGGATGCGGCGCGGCGGGACGGAGAGAAATACGGCGTAGATGGCGGACTCTCCTTCCGGCTGTCCGACGGGCTGCGTCAGATTCGGCCGGAGGAAGCCCAGGATGTGGTGATTGCGGGAATGGGCGGCGAGCTGATGCTGCGAATCATTTCGGAAACACCCTGGCTTCGAGATCCGGAAAAACAGCTGGTGCTCCAGCCCATGAGCTCTGTGGCAGAATTGCGGCAGGGACTGTGGCAATTGGGGTTCCAGGTGCTGCAGGAAGAAGCGGTGGTGGACGCCGGAAAAGTGTACTCGGCTTTTTCCGCCCGGTACACGGAAACCCCTCAGGAAAGAGATCCCCTTTTTTTGTTCATGGGTAAGCTGAGACCGGGGGCTCCGGCCGTAGACCGGTACGCGCAGAAAATGCTGCGGATGCTGGCCTCCCAACAAAAAGGGGCGCTTCACAGAGGAGAAGGGGAACGAGTCAAGGAACTGGACGTCCTGATGGAAAACCTGAGAAAAAGGTATCTTTCCCAGGCATGAGAGATGATTCCCCACCGGGGAATGCAGGGAGAAGAGCATGGTTCCGGAGAACTCCCGGAGAGAATGGCAAACTGGCAGGGACAAGGTGCGGCCCCAGTGAAAAGGAGAAACCTATGGCACGAATTCGAGATATTTACGATATCATTGACGCGGTGGCGCCTTTTTCCACTGCACTGGATTTTGACAATTCCGGCCTGTTGGTGGGAGACGGCAACACCCAGGTGACCCGGGTCCTGCTGGCACTGGATATCACCCCGGTGGTGGTGGCGGAGGCAGCTGCCATGAACGCCAATCTGATCCTTTCCCATCACCCGGTGATTTTCCACCCTCTGAAATCTCTCGGCCCCCAGGATGTGCCCTATCAGCTGGCCAGCAAAGGGATTGCCGCTTTGTGCTGCCATACCAATTTGGATTTATCGCCGGTGTGTGGGGTCAATGTAGCTTTGGGCAGCAAGCTGGGGCTTAGGAACCTCCGCAGGGAGGACGTGTTCGGGGAAGACTGTGTGCTCTTTTCCGGAGATTTGGAGGAACCTCTGGATCCGGATGCTTTTGCTGCTCTGGTGAAAGAGCGGCTTGCTGCGCCTTCGGTCAAGTTTGTGCCCGGAGACCGTCCCGTGAAAAAGGTGATCTTCTGCAGCGGCGCCGGCGGGGAGTATGTGCACCAGGCGGCCTGCCGAGGAGCGGACGCTTACCTGACCGGGGAGATGAAGCATCACGAAGAACTGGAAGCGGCCTATTCCCGTATGACCTGTGTGGCGGCGGGGCATTATCACACGGAAAAAGTGTTTGCCGAGTTTTTGGCGTCCTATTTGCGCAAGCGGATTCCGGACACGGCGTTTCTCCTTTCTCAGGCAGAGGCCGCTCCCATGAGAAGCCTGTGAGAAAGCATTTTACCAGAAAGGACTTACATAGTTATGGCATTGGACGGCGGGTTTTTGCGACATTTGAAACAGGAGTTGGAAGGGAAACTCCTTGGGGCGCGGGTGGACAAGATTCATCAGCCCAATCGGGAAGAACTGGTGGTGGCGTTCCGCACTCGGGAGAGCGCTTACAAGGTGCTTTTTTCGGCCCGGGCTAACAGTGCCAGGGTGCATTTTACCGCCATTCCCCTGGAAAATCCCAAGCAGCCGCCCATGCTGTGCATGCTGCTAAGGAAAAAGCTGCAAGGGGCAAAGCTGGTTGCCATCCGGCAGCCGGAGCTGGAGCGCCTGCTCCATTTTGATTTTGACGCCATCAATGAGTTGGGGGATCACGTCACCCTGACCCTTACCATGGAAATCATGGGGCGCTACAGCAATATCATCTTATCCGATGAAAACGGCAAGATTGTGGATGCCCTGAAGCGAGTGGATGCGGAAATGTCTTCCCAGCGGTTGGTTTTGCCGGGACTTACCTATCATCTGCCTCCACCCCAAAACAAGCTGTGTCCTCTGACCTCCACCCAGCAGCAGGTGGTGGAGGCACTTCGATCCCTTCCCCGGGATATGGAACTGTCCAAAGGGCTGCTGGCAGTGCTTCAGGGAGTCTCTCCCATCGTGTGCCGGGAAATCCAGCACCGGGTGGGTCGGGGAAGAGAATTGACGGTTAAGACCATGGATGAGGAACAGTGGTTCCGGACAGGGTTCTTTTTTCAGCAGTTGAAGGAGACCCTCACGGAGGTTTCTGGAAGCCCCTATATGGCGGTCAATCTGCAAAAGAAGCCCATGGACTTTTCTTTTCTGGAAATCCGTCAATACGGCACTTCCGCCATTGTGAAACAGGGGGAAAGTTTTTCTGCCCTGTTGGATGAATTTTACCGGGAGCGGGACCAGCAAGAACGGATGCGGGTCCGGGAGCAGGATTTACTGCGGCTGCTTTCCACCCATTCCGAGCGGCTTTCCCGAAAAATCAATGCCCAGAGGGGAGAACTGGAACAGTGCGCGGAGCGGGATACCCTGCGGATTGCAGGGGACTTGATCAGTGCCAATATGTATGCCATAGCCAAGGGAGCTGTCTCAGTGGACTTGCCCAATTTTTACGAGGAAACCCAGCCTCTGGTCCACATCAAGCTGGACCCGGCCCTGACCCCGTCCCAAAACGCCCAGAAGTACTATAAAGAATACCGGAAAGCCAAAACCGCCGAGGAAAAGCTGACGGAACAGATTGACTTGGCGGGGAAAGAGCTTGAGTATCTGGAGAGCGTGTTGGATGCCTTGGCTCGTGCCGAGACGGAACGGGACCTTTCGGAGATTCGGGGAGAGCTGATGGAGCAGGGGTATTTGCGGGTGCCTCGGAGCAAACGGGAAAAGCTGGCATCGGTCAGCGCTCCCATGCGGTTTACCACCTCCGATGGGTTTACCGTTTTGGTGGGCAGGAACAACCGGCAAAACGACCGGTTAACCCTGAAGACCGCCAACAACAACGATATCTGGTTCCACACCAAAAACATCCCCGGCTCCCATACGGTGCTGGTCACCGAGGGAAAAGAACCCACGGAGACGGCCATGGTGGAAGCGGCCCAATTGGCGGCTCAACACAGCCGTGCCAAAGACTCAGCCCAAGTGCCGGTAGACTACACCCAGATTCGGTATGTCAGCAAGCCCCAGGGGGCCAAACCGGGAATGGTCATCTATGTCAACTATAAGACCATCTATGTGACGCCTGGCCGGGAGGAATGATTGGCTTCCGGGCAAGAGGTTGATAGGGAAAGACGCAGGAGGTGATCCCACGTGAGTGGAGAACGAGTGTTATATGGAGTAGCGGCCTCTCCGGGGATTGGATTTGGCCACGCTTTGGTATATCGGGAAAAACCCATGGGGACCCTGGAACGGGAGGTCACCGATATCAAATTGGAATTGGAGCGTTACCGCAACGCAGTGGAGACCTTTTGCCGTGCCACCCAGACGAAAGCGGATCGAGTGGCGGAGGTGACAGGAAAAGAACAGGGGGACATTATCCGGTGCCAGGTGGATATGATCCGGGATCCCTATTTAAACGGTCAGGTGGAAGGCCGGATTGCATCCCGTCAGTCTGCGGAAGCGGCCCTGTCGGCATCCTGTGATCTGTTTATCGACCTGTTTACCGCCTCTGACGACGAGGTGATCCGTCAAAGGGCGGCGGATGTGCGGGACATGCGGGGAAGCATGCTGCGAATTCTGCTGGGCTTGCCAGAGACAGATTTTTCCGCCTTGCAGCCTGGAACGGTACTTTTGGCGGAAGAGCTTTGTCCTTCGGCGGTATCGGTGCTCAATTCCGCCAATGTGGCGGGCATTGTGCTGGGAAAAGGCGGCCCCACTTCCCACAGTGCCATCTTGGCGCGGGCGCTGGAGATTCCTGCGGTGTTGGGCGTTGAAGAGCGGGTGATTGACACGGCTACCGGGGAAACGGTGATTGTGGACGGCAACCGGGGATGCGCCGTTTTCTCTCCGGGGGAAGTGATGTGCTCCGTCTACGAAAGCCGGCAGAAGGAATTCCGGGAGCTGCGGGCTTCCCTGCGGGAATTTGTGGGACGGGAAACGGTCACCAAGGATGGAGAGAGAATCCAGCTGTTTGCCAACGCAGGCAGCGTAAGTGATGCGGTTCGGGCAGCTGGATACGGGTGCGACGGAATTGGTCTGTTGCGCACGGAATTTCTCTACATGGACCGGACTGCCCAGCCGGGAGAAGAGGAGCAGTTTCATGCCTACCGGCAAATTGTAAGCGCCATGCGGGGAAAACGGGTGGTGATTCGGACGCTGGATGTGGGCGGTGACAAAATCCTGCCCTATTTGCACCAACCCCATGAGGAAAACCCCTTCCTGGGATGTCGAGGACTTCGGTTTTCCCTGCGGGAAAAGGACATTTTCCGGGCTCATTTGCGGGCAGTTCTCAGAGCCAGTTCTTATGGGAAGGCAGAGCTGTTGCTGCCCATGGTGACCGGAGTGGAAGAGATCCGGCAAGCCAGGGAGATCCTGGAGGAAGAGAAGGAAGTGCTTCGTCATCGTGAGGTGGATTTTGACGAAAATCTGCCTATGGGGGTCATGGTAGAAACGGTGGCAGCCTGCTTAATGGCGGAATCCATGGCCAAGGAAGCGGATTTCTTCAGTTTGGGCACCAACGATTTAACCCAGTACGCCCTTGGGGTAGACCGGGGAAATGCCCGAGTGGCCCATCTCTATTCCTATTTTCATCCTGCAGTGCTGCGTCTGGTCCAGCAGGTTCTGGACTCTGCCCGGAAAACGGGGACCCCGGTGGGCATGTGCGGAGAGGCGGCGGCGGATACAGCTTTGACGCCTGTGTTGCTGGCTCTGGGGCTCAAGGATTTCAGTGTGGCACCGGTGGCGGTTTTGCCTTTGCGGAAAGCGATTTCCCTGTGGACCATGGAAGAGGCCAAAGAGGTGACAGAAAAAGCCATGGCACTGGAGACGGAACAGGAAGTTTGCGAATATTTGAAAGAGCAGGAGAGAAAGTGAAGTTCCGGGGAGTCGTCTCCATGAGGTGTCCGAATCTGTTTTGGCCTTGTCTTTGGAAGAGGCCTGTGGTATAATCTTTCAGAAAAAAGCCAGGTTATTCTTCAGGATAGCCAAATCGGAATCGGGAAAGAAAGTGGGGAAACTCCGTGAAAGGTAAATTCGGCGACAAGTTGATGCTCCGCCGGGTAGGCGTCATGTTTTTAGGGATCTTGATCATGGGGGTTGGGATCGGTCTATTCAAAGTATCGCTGATGGGCAATGATCCTTCCAGTGCCCTTGGCATTGCAGTAGGCGATTGGGTAGGCATTGATTTTTCCATCAGTATCATTGTGATGAACTGTCTTTACTTTGTGGTGGAATTGATTTTTGGCCGCAAGATGATCGGGATCGGCACGTTTGTCAACTGGTTTTTTGTGGGGCCTATTGCATCGTTTTTTGAGAAGATGTTCCTGCAGTTCTTTGGATCGCCGGAAACGTTTCCGGAAAAACTGCTGATTATGGTGGTGGGGATCCTGATTTTAAGTTTCTCCTGTGCGTTGTACCAGACGGCAGATGTGGGAATTTCCCCTTATGATTCCCTTTCTCTGCTGATGGCGCAGCATCCTCGGTTCAAATACTTTTGGTGCCGCATTTTCACGGACTCCGTGTGTGTCATCATTGCTTTTCTGTTGGGCGGTTTAATTGGACTGGGTACCTTGGTGTGTGCCTTGGGGATCGGTCCCTTTGTGGCGTTCTTTACCAAGCATGTGGCCATGGCCATGGTATACGGAAAGAATCACATGCCCCAGCAGGAAAAGGCTTAAGAAACTTTTCTACACAGAGGCTCTTAAAAACCGAAAGCGCTTTTGCTTTCGGTTTTTTTGCGGGAGCTTTCCGAATCATCCCCGTTGACAAAGAAGCTCTGATCCCGTATAATAATTTTGCTATTTTTTCCAAAGGGTTTTAGCCGGCAGGAAGCCGGGAACATTGGCAGAAGCCGTGGCCCCTGGATCCTTCGGGAGATTGGAAAACGGGGCAAAAAAACGACGAACATGGGATACCAGGAAGGTGTCCGCTTTCAGAAGAAAGCGGGCGCCTTTTTTGTTTGAGAGGAGAAGGTATGAAACGTCTGATTGGGTTATTGTTGAGCGGAATGCTGCTGTTGGGACTGTTTACTGGCTGCGGGACGGAGGAACAGACATCTTCCCAGCCGAGCTCCCAGACCGAAGAAAAGGATTCCGTGGTGATCGCCATGGGACCCACCTCCGAACCGGAAGCGGGGTTCGATCCAGCTTTCGGCTGGGGGGCAGGGGAACATGTTCACGAGCCCTTAATCCAGAGCACCTTAACGGTGACCAATCCGGATTTGACCATTGGGTTCGATCTGGCCACCTCCTGTGAGGCCAGTGAAGACGGGATGACCTGGACGGTGACCATTCGGGACGATGTATTTTTTACCGATGGGGAGCCATTGACAGCGGAAGATGTGGCCTTCACCTACAACACGGTGAAGGAGACCAGTTCGGTGAACGATTTTACCATGTTGGACTATGCGGAAGCCACAGATGAAAAAACGGTGGTATTTCACATGACTAGGGCATTTTCCATCTGGCCCTATACCATGGCGGTGGTGGGGATTGTTCCGGAACACGCCTATGACAGCGCCACTTATGGGTCTCAGCCTATTGGGTCGGGACGGTACATACTCAAGCAGTGGGATCGGGGACAGCAGGTGATCCTGGAAGCGAATCCCGACTACTATGGGGAAACGCCTAAAATGAAGCAGGTGACCATCCTGTTCATGGAAGAGGACGCGGCGTTTTTAGCGGCTCAGGCGGGTCAGGTGGATTTGGCCTACACGTCGGCCACCTATTCTCAGGAAGCCGTGCCGGGTTACACTTTGGAAGCGTACCAAAGTGTGGACAATCGGGGCTTTAACCTGCCCACGGTTCCGGCGGGAGAAGAAAATGAAAACGGGGTGCCAGTGGGAAACGATTTTACCAGCGACGTGCTGGTGCGTCGGGCGCTGAATGTGGGGATCGACCGACAGGAGATGATTGACAATGTGCTCAACGGATACGGTACCCCTGCCTACAGCGTTTGTGACCAGATGCCCTGGTACAATCCGGAATCCCAGGTAGACTATGATCCCGAGGAAGCGGCAGCCTTGCTGGACGAAGCCGGGTGGCTGATGGGAGAAGATGGGATCCGGGAGAAGGACGGCGTAAAAGCGGAACTGAATTTGCTCTATTCCAATGGAGATTCGGTGCGTCAGGCATTGACGGCGGATTTTGTGAGCCAGCTGGAGGAATTGGGAATTTCCTGCACCATGGAAGGGGTAGGATGGGATACAGCCTATGACCGAGCTTTGTCCACTCCCCTTCTGTGGGGATGGGGAGCCCACAGCCCCATGGAACTGTACAACATCTATCACACCATCGGGGATACGGGCAGCGCCCAGTACTCCCCTTACGCCAACGAAACCGTGGATCGTCTGATGGATGAAGCGTTGGCCTGCGGAGACCTGGAAGAATCCTATCAGCTGTGGCAGCAGGCCCAGTGGAACGGATCCACCGGCGTAACCCAGGAGGGGGATATTCCCTGGGTGTGGCTGGTAAATATTGACCATCTGTATTGGGTACGGGATGGGCTGCAAGTGGCCCAGCAGAAGATCCATCCCCATGGCCACGGATGGTCGGTGGTCAACAATGTGGACCAGTGGAGTTGGGCTTGAGAGACAAAGGGGAAGGGGAACCATCCATGAAAGAAGCGTTGCTCTTTGGAGTAAAAAAATTGTTACGGGCAGCCTTGCTTTTGCTGGGTGTGAGCCTGGGGGCTTTTTTGCTGCTGTGTGCGTCTCCTCTGGACCCGTTGCAAACCAATGTAGGTCAGGTTGCCCTGGGGTCCATGACCCCCGAACAGGTAGAGCGTCTGGAAGCCTATTGGGGGGTAGATCAGCCTCCGGCACAGAGGTATCTGGGGTGGCTGGAAGGGGTTCTCCAGGGTGACTTCGGAACCTCCTTGCTATACCGTCAACCGGTGTTGACCGTCATCGGAGATCGGCTTTCCAGTTCTCTGTGGCTGCTGGTGTTTGCCTGGGTTGTTTCAGGTGTTTTGGGATTGACGTTGGGAATCACCGCGGGGGCATTTCGAGGGAAATGGCCGGACCGGCTGATTCGAACTTACTGCCTGGTCATTTCCAGTACGCCCGTCTTCTGGTTGGCCCTTTTATTGCTTCTCATCTTTTCCGTTTGGCTGGGATGGCTGCCCATCGGTCTATCGGTACCCATTGGGGTAGAAGAGTCCGCCGTAACCTTGGGGGACCGGATTTTGCATGCCATTCTACCGGGACTGACCCTGAGCATCACCGGGGTGGCCAATATTGCCCTGCATACAAGGGAAAAGCTGGTGGATGTACTGGAAAGCGACTATGTGCTGTTTGCCAGGGCCCGGGGAGAAAGCGGACGTTCTCTTGTGTTGCGCCACGGGCTGCGGGGAGTGGCATTGCCTGCCCTGACTTTGCAATTCGGTTCCGTGGGAGAGATCATCGGAGGCTCCGTGTTGGTGGAGCAGGTGTTTTCCTATCCGGGCTTGGGACAGGCTGCGGTCACGGCGGGACTGGGCAGTGATCTGCCGCTGTTGCTGGGGATTACCGTGATCACCTCCGCTTTGGTGTTTGCTGGAAACCTGGCGGCGGACCTGCTGTATGGCGTAGTGGATCCCCGTATTCGGAGAGGGGGAAGCAGAGGATGAGACAAAACAATAACCGGGTGATGACCCTCTGTTTCCTTTTGGGGGTCATCGCGGTGCTGGCCGCGGTGACCGTTTCAGGGATGGTGCTGGAGGAAAGGGCCATGGTGACAGATTTTTCCCAAAAGAACCTTGCCCCCAGCGGAAGCTTCCTTTTTGGTACAGACTGGATGGGACGGGATATGTTGGCTCGAACCCTCTCTGGACTTTCCCTAAGTATCCGCATCGGGCTTTTGACGGCGGTAGTCAGCGCGGGAATTGCCCTGGCTCTAGGGGTGGCGGCAGCCCTGTTTGGGGGCTGGGTGGATAGCGTGATTTCCTGGACCATCGATCTGGTGATGGGCATTCCCCATATCCTACTGGTGATTTTGCTTTCCATCGCCTGCGGCCGGGGCTTTTGGGGCGTAGTGGTAGGGGTATCCCTGAGCCATTGGACTTCCTTGGCCCGGGTGGTCCGCGGCGAGGTGATCCAGCTGCGAAGTGCCCCTTACTTACAGGTTGCTGAAAAGCTGGGGGTATCCCGGTGGAAGCGGGTTCGTCTTCATGTACTGCCCCATTTGGTGCCCCAATTTTTGACAGGGCTCATTTTGCTGTTCCCCCACGCGATCCTTCACGAAGCCAGTGTGACCTTTTTAGGGTTTGGCCTTTCCTCGGAGCAGCCGGCGGTAGGGGTGATCCTTTCCGAGAGCATGCGCTACCTGACTACGGGAAAATGGTGGTTGGCGCTGTTTCCCGGGGCGGCGTTGGTGCTGGTGGTGGTGCTGTTTGCGCTGCTGGGGGAACGGGTCAGGCGTCTGGTGGACCCGTTCAGTGTCCATCAATGAGCGTGGAAGTTGTCACAAATTTTACCGTGAACGGGAGGAAAAGAGTATGGCACCACTGTTACAGATTGAACACCTTTCCCTTTCCTTTACCCAATATGCCAGAGGAATCCGGCGGCGGGAACTTCCTGTCATCCGGGATCTGAGCCTGACGGTGGAAGCAGGTCAGGTGGTGGCGGTAGTGGGGGCCAGCGGTTCGGGAAAAAGCCTGTTGGCACATGGAATTCTGGGCCTTTTACCCTACAACAGCCATCAGACGGGTGCCATCCTCTATGAGGGATCCCCTTTGACGCCCCGGCGGATCCAGGCACTCCGGGGGAAGGAAATTGCGTTGGTTCCCCAAGGGGTCACCTATCTGGATCCTCTCATGAAGGTAGGGGCTCAGCTTTGCCGGGGAAAAGGCGGTTCAGTTCAGCGTGGGAAAGCAAGAAAGGCCTTGGGACGCTATGGGTTGGGTCCGGAAACGGAGGATCTGTATCCCTTCCAGCTTTCCGGAGGCATGGCGCGGCGGGTGCTGATGGCCTCTGCGGTGATGGATCGTCCCCGGCTGCTCATTGCCGATGAACCCACTCCCGGATTGGATGTGCAGGCCGCGAAACGGTTGCTCTCCCATTTTCGGGAATTGGCGCAGGAGGGGACTGGTGTGTTGTTTATCACCCACGACCTGGAATTGGCCTTGGAGGTGGCGGATCGAATTGCCGTTTTTTATGGGGGTGAGACCATCGAAGAAGGGGCGGCGTCGGACTTTCCCCAGGGAAATTTACGCCATCCTTTTACCAAGGCTCTGTGGAGAGCGCTTCCCCAGGGAGAATTTGCCCCGCTTCCGGGAGCCCAGCCTTATCCGGGAGAACGGGAAGAGGGTTGTCCCTTTCTGGACCAATGTCCCCATTCTAAAGAACGGTGCGCCCGAGAGAAGGAGATCCCCTTACAGCCTTTTCGTCAGGGAAAGGTGCGCTGCCTATACCCGGAAGCCTGTTTTGAGTCAACGGGCGAAGGCTCCCGCGTTCCAGGAGGAAAACCATGATATTAGAAGCCAAAGATTTAACTTTTTTCTATCCAGGGGGCAAACGGCCTGTTCTGGAGGGCATTCAATTGCAGATAGCTTCCGGAGAGCGAGTAGGGCTGTTTGGACCCAGTGGAAGAGGGAAGACGACCCTTTGTAAGCTGTTGGCAGGCTACGATGTGCCCAAACGGGGGCAAGTGCTGCTGGATGGATCCCCTTTAAAGAAATATCCCAATCCCTGTCCGGTGCAGATGATCTGGCAACATCCGGAAACGGTGGTGGATCCTCTGTTGCCTTTAGGGGTTTCCCTGGGGGAAGGGGGACAACCGGACCCGGCTTTGCTGGAAGCCTTGCACATTCGGAAAGGCTGGTTATCCCGGTACCCTGGGGAACTTTCTGGCGGAGAGCTTCAACGGTTTTGTTTGGCTCGAGCTCTGCATTCTGGAGTAAAGTTTCTCTTATGCGACGAGATGACCGCCATGTTGGACCTGGTGACTCAGGCCCAGATCTGGGAATTTCTGCTCAAGGAAGGGGAGCGGCGAAACTTAGGATTCTTGATTATTTCCCATCAGGAAGCTTTGCTGCACCGTGTATGTACCCGGATCGAGACCTTGCCCACAGAATAGGCTCTCAAAACATGACGGTCTATTGAAAAAAGTCCTCTCAGCGGCCAGTGCAGTGGCAGCCGAGAGGGCTTTTTCAATTCTTGGAGGCAGTAAGGTTTTGTAAAGAAGCTTTTCCGTGGCGGAGAAAAGCCCGGGCAGCCAGGGAGAAGGCCTGTGTCCGTTTCCAGACCAATACGGATCTTCCCTGCAGTTGGGGGGAAAGGGGCAAAAAACGCAGACCATCAAAATGGGATTCCAATTTCATGGTGACCACACAGCTGCCAGGCAATTCCCGAACCAGCATCGCCTTATTATATTGCAGATTTCCGCTGCCCACCACGTTGAGACGATCCCAATAAGGACCGAACCAATGGGCCAGTTGATCCTGGACAATTTCCCGTTGGGGGAGCAATAGAGGAACTTGGGCCAGATCTTCCGGAGTGACTGCATTTTGCGCGGCCAAAGGGGAATCTTCCCGCACCAAGGCCCCCCACTGTTCCTGGAGAGGAAGCCGGAGAAATTCATATTTGGTGATATCTACAGGCTCCGTCAAAAGCCCTACGTCCAAAAGTCCCCGTTCGATCCGTTCCTTAATGCTGTCTGCATCGCCGCTATAGAGTTCAAACTGGACCAGAGGATATTGCTTCCGAAAGCTTGCGATGAGCTGGGCCAGGAAACGGGAGCTTTGAAATTCTCCGCTGCCGATGGAGATTTTTCCCGAGAGCATTCCTTCTCGTTGCCGCAGATCCTCCCGGGTTTTTTCCGAAAGGGATACAATTTCTTCTGCCCGGCGGCGCAGGAGCAGTCCTTCTTCCGTCAAGAGAATGCGATGTTTTCCTCGGTGGAAGAGTTTGACACCCAATTCTTCTTCCAGCTGCATCAATTGCCGGGAGAGGGTAGGCTGGGTCACATGGAGCAGATTGGCGGCACGGGTGATATTTTCTTCCCGGGCAACCATCAAAAAATATTTTAAAACACGAATTTCCAAAAGATCACCTTCTGCATGGGTAACAAACGGATTTCCCATCCTCCGGAGAAAATAAAGATACCCGGGAAGGAATGGGGAAAGGAATTCTTCTGTGGAATATTATACCATAATTTGGAGGAGAAACAATACGCAGAAGGCTTTTGTAGAGGTGTAAAATGCTTTGAGAGAATGGGATGTCTCAGGGAGAGGGGAGAAGGAGGCAGGGTTGAAAAGCCAGGCCACATGTGATAAAATGACCACAACTCCCCGGTGCAATTGCCAGGGATAAACTCGGCTATGGAAGGAATAGGTGTAATGGCGAACGAAATCTATTTGCAAGGCGCTGGGGAAAGCTTGGATCAAATTGGAGCGCAAAACAATAGAAAGAAGCGGAAAAATTGGTGGATTGAACACCGGATGCAACTTTTGCTGATCTTGGTGGTGTTGATCGGTATCGGGGTGTTATTTTACACCTTGTTTTTCCAGGCAGCGCCAGACTATCGGATTGGGCTCATCACCTCCTACACCATGCCCAGTGAAGCGGTAGACCAGTTGGAAGCCAGGTTTGCTCAATATGGAGAGGATATTAACGAAGACGGCAAGGTGATCGTATCCCTTTCCACTTATTCCATCCCTTCCAGCCTGGATACTCAGCAGCGGGAGAACACTCTGCTGCGTTTGGAAGCGGATATTGCCACCGATGAAGTGCTGATTTTCTTATACAATGAAGACGGATTTGCCCAAGTAGAGGAAGAGATGAAGGGTCTGTTCCAATATTCCGACGGCACGCCGATGGGACAAGATGCCACAGACTTTGAAAACGCTCGGGAGTCTTGGAGCGATTTTGCAGGGTTGGCCCAATTTGAGCCCCAAGCTACCTCAGATGGGCAGTACGATAGCCAGCAGCTGACCACGTTGTTTGATCAGCTTTGGGTTTCCACCCGGACGTCGGAAGGGCGGATTGAGGAAAGCTACTGGGCCAAGGACTATTACGATCAATGTATGGATCTGCTGGAGCGGGTTCGTCAAGGTGAAACTACAACAGCGAAGGAGGAGTAAAGCCATGGGGCCTGTAACGATCCTGGATTCCACACTGCGGGACGGAGCCCAGGGGACTGGGATCACTTTTTCCTTAGAGGACAAATTGGCGGCGGTGCGTTTGCTGGACCGCGTGGGAGTTCAATATGTAGAGGCAGGAAATCCCGGATCCAACCCTAAAGACGAAATCTTTTTCCAGCGGGCGGGGGAGTTGACCTTGAAGCACGCAAAGCTTGTTTCCTTTGGAAGCACCCGCAGGAAGGATACCCGGCCGGAAGAAGATAGTAACCTGCGGGCGATTCTGGCTGCAGGAACCCCTTGTTGTACCATATTCGGAAAATGTTGGAAGCTTCATGTAGATCGGGTTTTGGAGACCAGTTATGAGGAAAACCTGCGGATGATCGAAGAGAGCTGCCGTTTTTTAAAGTCTCATGGCCGGGAAGTGATCTTTGACGCGGAGCATTTTTTCGATGGCTGGAAGGATGACAAGAACTATGCTTGGGAGGCTGTGCAGGCGGCCATCCGTGGAGGAGCGGATATGGTTTGTCTGTGCGACACCAATGGAGGCACTTTTCCGGGAGAGGCGGAACGGATTGTCCGGGAACTGGTCAATCGGGTGACAGTGCCGGTGGCGGTGCACTTCCATGAGGATTGCGGCATGGCCACAGCCAACTCCATTGTGGGGGTGATGGCAGGGGCGTCTCAGGTACAGGGAACCCTGTTGGGATTTGGAGAGCGGTGCGGCAATGCCAATTTAAGCTCTATCATTCCGGACTTGCAGCTGAAACTGGGCATTCCCTGTATTCCCCAGGAGGAGCTGTTGTTCTTGACCCACAGGGCCAGGGAATTGGCATCCATCGCCAATATGGACCTTCCCGCATGGATGCCCTATGTAGGGGAAAACGCATTTGCTCACAAGGCGGGCATGCACGCTGCCGCAGTGCTGAAGCTGCCCCGTTCCTTCGAACATGTAGATCCCAACCTGGTGGGAAACGCCAGGCGGTTTCCTGCCTCGGAAATGTCTGGAAGGGCAGTGGTGTTGGAAAAGGTAAAGCGGATTTTTCCCAGTGTCAAGTTGGATTCCAAAGAAGCCCGGGCGCTGCTGCAAGAACTTAAGGAACTGGAGTCCAGGGGCTATCAGTTTGAGGGGGCAGATGCTTCCTTTGAGCTGCTGGTGCGCAAACGGCTTCATCCGTTCCCGCCCTTTTTTGAATTGTTGTACTACCACATTTACACGGATTACAACGACGGCCAAGACCGAGGTGCCAGCGCGACAGTAAAAGTCCGTGTGGGAGGGGAATTGCAGCTGATGGCGGCAGAGGGAAACGGTCCTGTGAATGCCCTGGACCAGGCTCTGCGCAAGGCGTTGGAAATCTTTTATCCCCAATTGTCCCAGGTCAAATTGACCGACTACAAGGTGCGGGTGCTGGACAGCAAAAGTGCCACGGCAGCAGGAGTACGGGTGTTGATCACTTCCACCGATGGAGAGCGGACCTTTACCACGGTGGGAGTGTCCGGAGACGTGGTGGCCGCCAGCTGGAAGGCCTTGGAAGATTCCATGGAATATTTGCTGTTAAAGGCCAAAGGAAGAACATAAATCGGAAAACACAAGACGAGCCATATCCAAAGGGGGAATCCTGATGGCAATGACTATGACCCAGAAGATTCTGGCCGCACACGCGGGACTGGATCAGGTAGAAGCGGGGCAATTGATTGAAGCCAAGCTGGACCTGGTGCTGGGAAATGATATCACCACGCCGGTAGCAGTGGATGAATTTGAAAAATGCGGGGCAAACTCCGTATTTGACCGGAGCAAGATTGCCTTGGTTCTGGACCACTTTGTGCCCAATAAGGATATCAAGGCGGCTCAGCAGTGCAAACAGGTGCGGGAGTTTGCTCGTGCCCATAAAGTGGAACATTTTTTTGATGTGGGAGAGATGGGCATCGAACATGCCCTGCTGCCGGAAAAGGGTTTGGTAGGTCCTGGAGACTGTGTGATTGGAGCGGATTCCCACACATGTACCTATGGGGCACTGGGAGCCTTTTCTACAGGCGTGGGATCCACAGACATGGCTGCGGCTATGATCTCGGGAAAAGCTTGGTTTAAAGTTCCCTCAGCGATTCAAGTGGTCCTTAAAAATAAACCGGGGAAATATGTGTGCGGCAAGGATGTAATCCTTCACCTGATCGGGCAGATCGGAGTGGACGGTGCCCTGTATCAATCCCTGGAGTTCACCGGGGATGGGATAGGGACCCTGTCCATGGATGACCGGTTCACCATTGCCAATATGGCTATTGAGGCTGGGGCAAAAAATGGGATTTTCCCAGTGGACGAAACGACTCTGGAGTATTGCCGTGCCCACTATCACGGCTCTGTAGACGTGTTCCAGGCAGATCCGGATGCGGTGTATGACCGGGTGATAGAAATTGACTTGGCCGGGTTAAAGCCCACAGTGTCACTGCCTCACTTGCCGGAGAACACCAAGACTATCGACGAAGCGGCGGGCCTTCCCATTCAGCAAAGTGTCATCGGTTCCTGCACCAATGGCCGTATGGAGGATATGCGGATGGCAGCTTCCATCCTGAAAGGGAGAAAGGTGGCCAAAGGAGTCCGCTGCATTGTGATTCCCGCCACCCAGGAGATCTACCTGAATTGCATTCGGGAAGGTTTGGTGGAAATCTTCATCGAAGCTGGGGCAGTATTCAGCACGCCCACTTGTGGTCCCTGTCTGGGAGGATATATGGGTGTCCTGGCGGAAGGAGAGCGGGCGGTGTCCACCACCAACCGGAACTTTGTGGGGCGGATGGGCCATCCCAAATCTGAGGTGGTTTTGGCATCGCCGGCGGTAGCGGCGGCCAGTGCGGTACAGGGCTGTCTCACAGATCCGGCTTCGCTGGAGAGAAAGGAGGGTGACTTATGATCGTAAAAGGTACGGTTCACCGTTACGGAGACGATGTGAATACCGATGTGATTATTCCCGCCCGGTATTTGAATACGGCGTCCCACCAGGAGTTGGCAGCTCACTGCATGGAGGATATCGATCCCACGTTTCCCGCCAAGGTACAGCCGGGAGATCTTGTGGTTGCAGGGAAAAACTTTGGCTGCGGATCTTCCCGGGAACACGCGCCCATTGCCCTGAAGGCCAGTGGAGTGTCGTGTGTCATTGCCGCCACCTTTGCCCGCATTTTTTACCGGAATGCCATCAACATCGGGCTGCCGATTCTGGAATGCCCTCAAGCGGCGGCGGAAATTGGGGGAAGGGATCAGGTCTCCGTGGACTTTGATACGGGCTTGATCACTGATGAAACCACGGGGAAAACCTACCAGGCCCAGCCTTTTCCGCCTTTTATCCAAAGGATCATCCAGGCGGGTGGGCTGCTTGCCTCCCTTTCCGAAAAAGCTGAATAGAATGGATCCCAGGAGAGCGCAGAGCGCTCTCCTTTTTTGTTGGGGAAGAAGAAATCCAGGGGTGGGGTTCGGGAAATATTACGGTATCTTTTTGATAAAAAATGGGAAGGGGGGATTGCATTTTTCCGGCAAACTCTCTATAATATAGCTAAATGGGTCGGCGTGGGACCTGGAATAAGTCCGGCCGATTTTTGATTAAGATTATGGATCAAGAAGGAGTGTTACACATGAAATTAGGTGTACTGACTAACGTCATCGGCGAGACTCCCTTGAAGGACGCTCTGGCTTATTTCAAGTCTCTGGGCATTCAGATGGTCGAGATCGGCTGCGGCGGCTATCCGGGCAAGGATCATTGCGATCCCGGCGTGCTGCTTCATGACGAGGCGAAGTTCCAGGAGTTTGTGGACACCATCAAGGAGTCCGGCCTGGAGATCAGCGCTCTGAGCTGCCATGGCAACCCTGTCCATCCTGTGAAGGAGATTGCCAAGCAGTTTGATGACGATATGCATGATGCTGTCCTGATGGCTGAAAAGCTGGGCATTCATCAGATCAACTGCTTCTCCGGCTGCCCCGGCGACTGCCCCGAGTCCAAGAATCCCAACTGGGTTGTGTGCGCATGGCCCAATGAGTTCCTGGAGGTTCAGGAGTGGCAGTGGAACGAAGTGCTGATTCCCTACTGGAAGAAGTTCGTAGAGTTCGCCAAGGCACATGGCGTCAACAAGATTGCTCTGGAGATGCATCAGGGCTTCTGCGTGTACAACACTTACACTCTTAAGAAGCTGCGTGCAGCGGTAGGTCCCGAAATCGGTGCCAACCTGGATCCCAGCCATTTGATTTGGCAGGGCATGGATCCTATCAAGGTGATCCGCGCTCTGGGCGGCGACGCTATTTTCCATGTACATGCCAAGGATACCAAGATCGATCCCATCAACTCTCCCGTAGATGGCAACCTGGATGCTCGTCCCTATTCTGACGAGATCAATCGTTCCTGGATCTTCCGTTCCATCGGCTACGGTCATGACGAGCTGTTCTGGAAGGACTTTGTCAGCCAGCTGCGCTTGGTGGGCTATGACTATGTGCTGAGCATTGAGCATGAGGACAGCCTGATGAGCAAGAATGAGGGCCTGGTAAAGGCTTGCGACGTGCTCAAGCGGTCCATCACCTTCGAAGACAAGATGACCGACCTTCGTTGGGTATAATGTGCTAAACAAAACGTTTTAATCAGAAACAGAGAAAGGCACCGGAAATTCCGGTGCCTTTTTATATCTCTTCCCAGGAAAAGAGAAAGGGAAAAGAAAAAAGCTTGTCTTCTTTTGAAAACAAGCTTTTGGTGGAGATAAGCGGGATCGAACCGCTGACCTCTTGAATGCCATTCAAGCGCTCTCCCAGCTGAGCTATACCCCCATATTTTTTTGTGTGCCGTTTGTTTTGTGTCACTCACGGCGCTTGATTATAATATCACACCCTTCTGGAAAATGCAACCCTTTTTTCAAAAAAATTTGATTTTTTTCTTTTAGGATTCCTGAGCACGAAATCCGCCCCTTCGCCATACAATGAAAATAAGAAAAGGCTTGGACTGATTAAACGTCGGCAAGTCTGGCAAAACTAGAGGTACAAGAATTGTAACGGAGTGTGAAAACCGTGATTGTACACAGAGGCGAAATCTACTATGCAGATCTCAGTCCGGTGGTAGGATCGGAACAGGGCGGGGTGAGACCCGTGCTCATCGTGCAAAACGACGTGGGGAACAAATTTAGCCCCACCGTCATTGCAGCGGCTATCACCAGCCAAAAAGACAAAGCCCGCCTGCCCACCCACATTGCCGTGGATGCCCAAGGATCCGGGCTGATGAAGGATTCCATTGTGCTGTTGGAACAAGTGAGAACTCTGGATAAACATCGTTTGCGGGAGAAAATGGGCCGGTTGGACCGACAGTCCATGAACCGGGTCGATCACGCGTTGTCCATCAGTTTTGGCCTGAGCTCTACATAGAGGACAGGCCGGCGCCCCCACGGGAATCCGTGGGGGCGTTTTTGATGGAAACATCAGGAAGTTTTCTCCCATTGGCGGACCAGCTGCGTTAAAGCTTCTTTTTCATTGGGGACAAGCCCATCCTGAACCGCGTCGAAAAGTCGGTTCAGCAGTTGTCCCATGGCTGGTCCGGGAGCAATTCCCAATCCTTTTAAATCTTGACCATGGAGGGCGAGATCTCTCACATGCAAGCAGTCTCCCCGTTCCAGAATTGCCCTGGCCCTGCGCCGGCTTTCTTCCACGTCGGGCATACGGCGCTCAAAAACCCCGGGGGCTTTGGCGGACATGTCGGCTTCCATCAACTGAAAAAGGCGAAACACAAACCGTTCCCCCCATGTTCCCAGCAGCTTTCGCAGCGCTTTATCGGTCATAGGCAGGGAGTCTTCGTGGTGATCTACCAGATTTCCGATCCACTGAATCTCCCGGTTGGAGAACCGAAGTCTGGTGAGAATTGCCCTGGCCAGTTTGCCACTTTCGGGCGGATGACCGTAAAAGTGGGCTACCCCATCGGGGGAATAGATCTTTTTACTGGGCTTGCCCACGTCGTGGAGAAGGGCTGCCCATCGCAGATCCGAGGCCGGAAGAATGTGCTCCAAGGCGTGGAGGGTGTGTTCCCAAACGTTATAACAGTGATAGGGCGTCTCCTGTGCACAGGTGGCCATGGGGGCCAATTCCGGTAGCAAAGTGAAGAAAATCTCCCCATAATTCCGCAGAATGTCCGGAGCTTTGTTTCCACAGAGGAGTTTTGTCAGTTCCTCTCGTACCCGTTGGGGAGATAGGCCCAGAAGCAGCTTTTTTTTCTCCCATAGGGCTTGAGCGGTGGACTTTTCCACCTGCAGTCCCAGAGTTGCGGAAAAACGCAGACACCGGAGGATCCGCAGGGCGTCTTCGGAAAAACGACGGGCAGGGTTACCCACACACCGAAGCAGTCCCAGTTGCAGATCCTCTTGTCCCCCGAAAAGGTCCACCAACCCCCGGCTGGGGTGGTAGGCCATGGCATTGACGGTAAAATCCCGCCGGGAAAGGTCATCTTCCAGATGGGTGGAGAAAATCACCTGATCCGGATGGCGTCCGTCGGTGTAAGTTCCCTCCCGGCGGAAGGTGGTGATCTCTACGGGTCTTCCTTTTGGGGGAAGAAGGGTAATGGTTCCGTGGAGGGCACCCACTTCCAGGAGGCGTTCTTCGGGAAAGCAACTCTTTGTCTCCTGAGGGAGAGCGCTGGTAGTTACATCCCAGTCGTAGGGCGTTTTTCCCAGCAGGGAATCCCGGACGCAACCGCCTACACACCAGGCCTCAAAGCCGGCAGATTCCAGGCGGCGAATGATTTCCAGGATTTCCTCGGGGGGACAAATTGGAAAATTTGCTTCCATGATACGGCCTCCTTTCGTAAAAGAGGGGGGAGTTTCCTCTGATCTTCTAACTACCAGTATACCACAAAAAATGCCCATGGGAAAGGCGTGGAGCGCGTTGACAGAGAAGGGGAAAACGTGGTAAGATACAGAACCGAAGGAACGTAAAAATCCCCCAAAAACGAGGAGAGATGGATATGGCATTGCTGGAGCAGTGGAAAAAATATGCAGAAGAGCAGCAGCAGGGTCCCAAGGGTGCTCGGTTCTGGCAGGAATATTTTCAGCGGGAGACCGAAATCTACAAGCAGATCCTGGAAAGCGAACCGGAGAACAACACGGTAAAGGGCTACGCGGAGCAGTTTGGCGTAGACGTGATGACCATGGTGGCTTTTCTGGACGGCATCAATGACAGTCTGAAGGAGAAGAATCCTCTGGAAGAAATGGAAGAGGACACGGAAGTGAACTTGCACTATGACAAGGAACTTCTGTATAAGAATATGGTGGAAGCCAAGGCGGAGTGGCTGTACAATCTGCCCCAATGGGACGCCCTGATTCCCCAGGAGCGGCGCAAGGAGCTTTACAAGGAGCAGAAGCTTTCCAAGACGGTGGTCAAAGGCCCCAAAGTGGGAAGAAATGATCCTTGTCCCTGCGGCAGCGGAAAAAAATATAAAAAATGTTGTGGCCGCGACTTATAAGGAAACAGCTATAGGGAGAGGAATTTCGACCTGGATTCAGGGCGAAGGCTTCCTCCGGTGCTGATTAAATTTTCTAAAAAACGCAAAGACTACCTTCGGAAGAAACATTCGGAGGTGGTCTTTTTTATGCAGGGAAAAGTGGAAATCTGCGGGGTAAACACATCTCGGTTGAAGGTGCTCAAAGGGGACGAGATGAAGGAGTTGTTGATCCGGAGCCACAACGGGGACAAGGAAGCACGGGAGGCGCTGATTGCGGGAAACCTGCGGTTGGTGCTCAGTGTGATCCAGCGGTTTGGAAATCGGGGGGAAAATCCGGACGATCTGTTCCAGGTAGGCTGCATTGGGCTGATGAAGGCCATCGATCATTTTGACGTGACCCAGGGGGTTCAATTTTCCACCTATGGGGTACCCATGATCATCGGGGAAGTGCGGAGGTTTCTTCGGGATAACAATTCTGTCCGGGTGAGCCGGTCCCTGCGGGATACGGCATATAAGGCGATTCAGTGCAAGGAGCGGCTGACGGCAGAGAAGGGGAAGGAACCCACCGTGGAAGAGATTGCCCAGGCTCTGGAGATCAAACGGGAAGACGTGGTCCTGGCGTTGGAAGCCATTGTGGAGCCGGTTTCCCTGTACGAGCCGGTTTTCTCCGATGGCGGAGATACCATTTATATTATGGATCAAGTGGGAGACCGCACGGACGACGGGGATTGGCTGGAGGAGATTGCGGTGAAGCAAGCCATCCAGAATTTGAGCGACCGTGAGAAGCGGATTTTGTCCCTTCGGTTTCTGGATGGAAAGACTCAGATGGAAGTGGCTGGGGAAATCGGAATCTCCCAAGCCCAGGTATCACGGCTGGAAAAAGGGGCCTTGGGGAAGATCAAAAAGGAGTTGCGGTAACCGCCGCAAAAAGAAAGGGGAGTGCTGCGACAAAGGCGTCTTACAGCACTCCCCTTCTCGTGGGGAACTTGGACGAGACAGGAAATCTGTTTGTCCATAGGAATTGAAAACCATATAGCCCCTTTGCCAAAGTATGCAGGCAAGGGAGACGCTGCTCAATGGGACTGGGGATCAGCGGCAAAAGTCGTTGAGATACCGGTCCAGGCAGGCGGAGATAATGGACTTGGCTTCTTCGTGGTCTTTGACTTCCCCGATTTCCGTGGACTTGGAGTTTTCCAGCTGCTTGTAGACGGAGAAGAAATGCTCCATCTCGTCGAAAATATGCCGGGGCAGTTCGTTGATGTCGTGATAGCCGTTGTAAGTGGGGTCGTCAAAGGGGATAGCAATAATTTTTTCATCCTTGCTGCCCCCATCGTCCATGATGATCACACCAATGGGATAGCATCGCACCAGGGACATTGGGATGATATTTTCGGAGCAGAGCACCAGCACATCCAAGGGGTCGTTGTCATTGGCGTAGGTGCGGGGGATAAAGCCGTAGTTGGCCGGGTAGTGGGTGGAAGTGTAAAGCACCCGGTCCAGACGCAGGAGGCCGGTTTCCTTGTCCATTTCGTACTTGGCCTTGCCGCCCTTGGTGATTTCGATGACGGCAAAGAAGTCATCGCATTTAATGCGCTTGGGAGAGATGTCGTGCCAGATGTTCATAGGGACCCGTCCTTTCCAAAATTCATTTTCTCGATTATAGCACAGGCAGTTTCAAAAGAGAAGGCTTTTCCAAAGGTTCTTTGAGGGAAGAAAGGTGCTGTAGACGGGGGAAGGCGCATAGGAATGGGGAAGAGGAGGTGGGCGGATGATTTGCAGAATAGATGCCCTGCGGGACAAGGAAGTGATCAACGTCAAGGATGGAGGACGGGTGGGGTTCATAGGGGACCTGGAAGTGGATACCCGAGAGGCAAAGCTCACTGCGGTGGTGGTCTATGGCCGTCTGCGGCTATTGGGACTTTTGGGACGGGAAGCGGACTGCGTGATCTCCTGGAAGGACATTGTGTTGATTGGGGAGGACACGGTGCTGGTGGATTACGAACCCCCCTCCCGTCCCCAGCGGCAGGGAGTGCTGGGAAAGCTTTTGGAGAAGATCTCATTTTAATTTGAAAAAGCGGCGGGAAAATCTCCAAAAATCCGGGAAAAAATTTCTTGATTCTCCTGACCTTCCGTGCTATAATATTTCAGCAAAACACACGCCGCGCTTCGGATTGGTGCCTGAAATAAACAGGTTTGCCCCGAAAAAACAGCGTGGCGGCGGCAAAAGCCCGGCAAAAATCCAAACGGGCTTTGTAAAACCAAGGAGGTATTTTGTAAATGGCAGTCGTATCTATGAAACAGCTGTTGGAGGCCGGCGTACACTTCGGCCACCAGACCCGTCGTTGGAACCCCAAGATGGCTCCCTACATTTTCACCGAGCGCAACGGGATCTACATCATTGACCTGCAGAAGACGGTGAAGAAGCTGGAGGAAGCTTACAACTTTATCCGCGACCTGTCCGCCGAGGGCAAGAGCGTTTTGTTTGTGGGCACCAAGAAGCAGGCTCAGGAGTCCATCCGTGAAGAGGCTACCCGCGCCGGCGCTTTCTATGTAAATGCCCGTTGGCTGGGCGGCATGCTCACCAACTTTGTGACCATCCGCACCCGGATTCAGCGTCTGGCTCAGCTGCGCAAGATGGAAGAGGACGGCACCTTTGATCTGCTGCCCAAGAAGGAAGTCAGCAAGCTGCAGCTGGAGATCGAGAAGTTGGAGAAGTTCCTGGGCGGTATCAAGGAAATGAAGACCTTCCCCGGCGCTCTGTTCATTGTGGATCCCCGCAAGGAGCGGATTGCCGTGTCTGAAGCCCGTAACCTGGGTATTCCGATCGTGGCCATTGTGGATACCAACTGCGATCCCGATGAGATCGACTATGTGATCCCCGGCAATGACGACGCTATCCGCGCTGTGAAGCTGATTGCCGGCGCCATGGCTGACGCCATCATCGAAGGCCGTGAGGGCCAGATGGGCGCTGCTGCCAAGGAAGCCGAGGAGACCGAAGAAGAGAACACTGGCGACATCTCCGTGGAAGAATAAGGGAGAGTCAGGCTTTTCCTATTGTTTATAGAAACAGGGACCTGAGACGGAGTTGTTCTGCCTCAGGTGCATGAAAGAGAAAGGATGTTTCAAGATGAATTTTACCGCGAAAGACGTGGCAGCCCTTCGTGAGAAGACCGGCTGCGGCATGATGGATTGCAAGAAGGCGCTCACTGCTTCTGAAGGCGACATGGACAAGGCCATCGACTTCCTGCGGGAAAAGGGCCTGGCAGCTTCCGTGAAGAAGGCTGGCCGTATTGCTGCTGAAGGCGTGGCATTTGCTACTGTCAGCGAGTGCGGCAAGGTTGCCGTGGTGATCGAAGTCAACGCTGAGACCGACTTCGTTGCCAAGAATGCCGATTTCCAGGCTTTTGTCAAGACCTGTGCCGATACCGTGATTTATGAGAATCCTGCGGACGTGGAAGCCCTGCTGGCTTGCAAGGCTCACGGCGCTGAAGAGACTGTGGATGCTCTGCTGAAGGAGAAGATCCTGACCATCGGCGAGAACATCAAGATCCGTCGTTTTGCCCGGTATGAAGGCGTTGTCACTTCCTATGTGCATGCTGGCGGCCGGATCGGCGTTATCGTGAAGTTCGACACCACCGATGAAATCGCTTCCACCGATGCCTTCAAGACCTATGCTCACAACGTGGCCATGCAGATTGCTGCCATGAACGCTGAGTACCTGGATGAGTCCAGCGTGCCTGCTGAGCGTGTGGAGAAGGAGAAGGAAATCCTCACCCAGCAGATCGTGGACGAGGGCAAGCCTGCCAACATTGCCGAGAAGATTGTCACCGGCCGTCTGAACAAGTTCTTCAAGGAAATCTGCCTGGTGGATCAGGTTTACGTCCAGGACAGCTCCATGACCGTGAAGCAGTACACCGAGTCTGTGGCCAAGGAACTGGGTGGCGACATCAAGATCGCTGCTTACACCCGCTTCGAGAAGGGCGAAGGCCTGGAGAAGCGCCAGGACGACTTCGCTGCCGAAGTGGCCGGCATGATGAAGTAAGAAATTCTTTTGCATGGAAAAAGGGACATGGGAGCGATTCCGTGTCCCTTTTTTGCACCCTTTCGGAAAACCCCGACGAAAAGTTTTTCGCCTGGATTGGCTGGATTGTACCGGGTTTTCACCATTTGGCGAAAGGCGGCACTTTCACCTTTACAAACGTGTCTTTTTCATGTAAAATAATTGCGAATATAATCTGTAGAACGGAGAGATATCATGGCACTAAAATATAAGCGAGTCCTGCTCAAACTCAGCGGCGAATCCCTGGCGGGAAAAGCCGGTCACGGCATTGATTTTGACACGGTGCTTTCCATCTGCAAACCTATCAAGGAAATTGCGGATATGGGCGTAGAAGTGGCCATTGTGGTAGGCGGCGGCAATTTCTGGCGTGGACGGAGTAGCGGCAAGATGGATCGCACTCGGGCAGACCACATGGGAATGCTGGCCACGGTGATCAACGCTCTGGGTGTGGCAGACGGTCTGGAGCAGCTGGGGCTGGATGTTCGGGTGCAGACGGCCATTGCCATGCAGGAAGTCGCAGAGCCGTATATCCGCAATCGTGCAGTGCGTCATCTGGAAAAGGGGAGAGTGGTTGTGTTCGGCTGCGGCACGGGCAATCCTTTCTTCTCCACGGATACAGGTGCGGCCTTGCGGGCGGCGGAAATTGAAGCGGACGTGATTCTCAAAGCCACCATGGTGGATGGCGTTTACGACAGCGATCCCAAGAAGAACCCCAACGCCAAGAAGTACGACACCCTCAGCTATATGGAAGTGCTCAACAAGAACCTGGGTGTCATGGACATGACGGCGGCGTCCTTCTGCAAGGATCGGAACATTCCCTTCCTGGTGTTCAGCATTGAAGATCCGGAAAACATTGTCCGTGCGGTGACTGGGGAAAAGGTCGGCACGCTGGTACAGTAAAAGTCTGTTTTTGGGGGCTACGTCCGGAAAGGCGGGTTCCCAGCTCTCATAAAATCTGGAAAGGATGAGAACAAATGGCAGAAATGAAAGACGTTTTCGCCAAGGCGGAAAAGAAAATGGGAAAGAGCATCGATCACTTGGAGGAGGAGTACGCCACCATTCGCGCAGGACGTGCCAATCCTGCGGTGTTGGACAAAATTATGGTAAACTACTATGACACTCCCACTCCCATCAATCAGCTGGCAGCGGTGTCCGTGACGGAAGCTCGGGTGCTTACCATCCAGCCCTGGGACATGTCTGTGCTCCGCGGGATTGAAAAGGCGATTCAGACCTCGGATCTGGGTGTAAACCCCCAGAATGACGGCAAGGTGATCCGTCTGGTATTCCCGCCCCTGAACGAGGAGCGCCGCCGGGAGCTGAGCAAAGAGGTGTCGAAACTGGCAGAGGAGACCAAAGTGGCCATCCGTTCCATTCGCCGGGACGCCATTGAGAAGTTGAAGGAAATGAAGAAGACTGGGGAGATCACTGAAGATGACCTGAAGCAGGCTGAAAAGAAGACCCAGGATCTGACTGACAAATATGTAAAGAGCACCGATGAGTGCGCCCAGCGCAAAGAGAAGGAGATTATGGCGATCTGAGCCTGGGAGGAATATCAGTGCTATTTAAAAACAAACAAGTGGCCGGTGAGCAGGCGCCTTCTGGGCGTTTGCCCCGGCACATTGGCATTATCATGGACGGCAACGGTAGGTGGGCACAAAAGCGTTTCTTGCCTCGATCGGCCGGCCATCGGGCAGGTGCGTCCAATTTTCGGACCATCACCCGGTATTGTTCCCGGATTGGCATCGAAGTTTTGACCATGTATGCTTTCTCCACGGAGAACTGGAATCGTCCTGCGGAGGAAGTGGGAGCGTTGATGCGCTTATTTAAAGAGTATTTGGAAGAGGCGCTGCGGGACTTCATGGACGAAAATATCCGTGTGCGGTTTATCGGGGACGTCTCCGCATTTCCCCAGGAGCTGCAAACGCTGATTCAAGAGGTGGAGGAAGCATCTGCGCCCAAGACGGGAATGGTGTTGAACCTGGCCATGAACTATGGGGGCCGGGCCGAGATTACCCGTGCGGCTAAAGCCTTTGCCCAAGATGTGGCGGAAGGAAAAGCCCGTGTGGAGGATTTGACGGAGGAGAGCTTTTCTCAGTATTTATATACGGGAGGCCAACCTGATCCCGATCTGATTATCCGCCCCAGCGGGGAGGAACGGATCTCCAACTTCCTCTTGTGGCAAAGCGCCTATGCGGAGTTTGTTTATTTTGACATCTTGTGGCCAGATTTTAAAACCAGCGATCTGGACGAGGCCATCTCGATCTACGCTTCCCGTCAACGGAGATTTGGCGGTGTGTGAGACGTGGAAGAAATCCAACCTATAAAAGGGATGTTGTTATGAAACAGCGGATTTTGTCCGGTGCTATTTTGGTGCTATTTTGTGCGGCAGTTGTGGTGTTCAATCAGTCGTTTCCTTTGGCGTTGACCATTGTGGTGGCGCTGATTTCTGCGGCTGCGGTATTTGAGCTTGTGAAGGCTCTGGGGTTGACCAGAAAGTGGTTTTTGTGTGCGCCGTCCTTGCTGGCGGCCGCGGCCATTCCTTTCTGCAATCACGACCTGGAGTTTTTGGTGTACTGCCTGTTCACTTTGGTGGTTTTTTCCGCCATGATCGTTTACCACAATGAAACCACCTTCAAGGAGGTGGGGGTGCTTTACAGCATGGTGGTCCTGATCCCCAGTGCATTGCAGACTCTGGTTTCCTTGCGGAATATGGATAGTCGCCACAGTATGATCTATGTGCTTTTGGCGGTGCTTTCCGCCTGGGTGGCAGACGCAGGTGCATACTTTGCGGGAACATTTTTTGGAAAACACAAGCTCTGCCCCAATATCAGTCCCAAGAAGACCGTAGAGGGGGCCATTGGCGGCGTGGTGGTAGACGTGATCGTCATGCTTTTGTGCGGCGTGCTTTTTTCCCGGGTGTATTATCAGGGGCAGGTGGAAGTCAACTACTTTGTGCTGTTCCTGATCGGTTTCCTGGGGGCAATCCTGTCCATCCTGGGAGATTTGAGTTTTTCCATCATCAAGCGCAGCTGCCACATCAAGGACTTTGGTCAGGTGATCCCGGGCCACGGCGGCATTTTGGACCGATTTGACAGCGTCATTTTCACAGCGCCGTTTGTGTATTTGCTGGTGGGATTTCTTCCCATGGTAAGCGCATAAGAATGGAAAGGGGATTGTCATGAAACGACTTTCGCTGCTGGGGTCTACAGGGTCCATTGGAACTCAGACTCTGGAAGTAGTCCGGAACCTTTGCGCGCAAGGGGAAGCCTACCAGGTGGAGGTACTGGCGGCCCATTCCAGCGTGGAAAAGCTAGAGGAACAAGCTCGAGAGTTTCACCCCGCCGCAGTGGCGGTATACGATGAAAAATCCGCACTGCGGTTGCGGGAAAGTTTGCGGGATACGCAGATTCAGGTGCTGGCGGGGATGGAGGGCCTTTGCCAAGCGGCTGCCTGGGAATCGGTAGATTGTACCCTCAACGCCGTGGTGGGCATGGTGGGACTACAGCCCACCTTGGCAGCCATCCGAGCCGGAAAGACTTTGGCTCTGGCCAATAAGGAAACCTTGGTGGCCGGGGGCAGTATGGTCGTGGAGGCAGCGAGGCAAAATAAGGTGGAGATCCTTCCTGTGGACAGTGAGCACTCCGCCATTTTTCAATGCTTGCAGGGAAGCCCGGGAAAAGGGGCGGTTGAGAAATTGATACTCACCGCTTCGGGAGGCCCCTTTTTCGGGAAAACCCGGGATGAGCTCAAACAGGTGACCCGGGAGCAGGCACTCCACCATCCCAATTGGAGCATGGGTGCAAAAATCACCATCGATTCTGCTACCATGATGAACAAGGGCCTGGAAGTGATCGAAGCTTCCTGGTTGTTTGGAATGCCGGAAGACAAGATCGACGTGGTGGTGCACCGGCAAAGCATAGTCCATTCCATGGTCCAATATAAGGATCACGCGGTATTGGCTCAGCTGGGAGTGCCGGATATGGCGGTGCCCATTCAGTACGCTTTGACCTATCCCGAACGGCTTCCGTCCCCGGCAGGGGAATTGAGGCTTTGGGAATTTGGAGACTTGACTTTTTGTCCCCCTGATGGGGAAGCATTTCCCTGTTTGGAGTTGTGCCGGGAGGCACTGCGACGGGGTGGTCTGACTCCCGCTGCTGCCAACGGGGCCAACGAACAGGCAGTGGCCCTATTCTTGGAGGGGAAAATTGGATTTCTTCAGATCCCGGAATTGGTGGAAGCAGCCATGAACCGGCAGTCCGGCAAGACGCCGGTGACTCTGGAAGGGGTCTTGGAAGCGGACAGGGAAGCTCGGGCTTTTGTGGAGGCAGCCGTATAAGGGGAAGAATTTTAGCGGTCCATTTTGGAATGATCCTTTGGAGATACTGGAAGGAGATGGTCATTTGCAGATCGTGACGGTAGCCCTGCTGATCGTCATTGGGGTACTGCTTTTTGGCTTTGTGATCTTTTTTCACGAATTGGGACACTTCCTTTTGGCCAAGGCTTCGGGCATCCGGGTCAACGAGTTTTCCCTGGGCATGGGGCCGAAGCTCTTTGGTTTTCAAAAAGGGGAGACCCAATATTCCTTGCGGCTTCTGCCTATTGGCGGGTTCTGTGCTATGGAAGGGGAAGACGAGGAAAGCGGAGACGAGAGGGCCTTTGGCAATAAACCGGTTTGGAAACGGTTTCTGGTGGTGGCAGCCGGAGGAATCTTCAACATTGTATTAGGGTTCCTGTTTATGCTCATTGTGTTGGGGCAGCAGGATGTCTTTGCCACCACGCAGATTGCCAGCTTTACGGAAGGTTCTGCCCTGGAAGCGGCGGGTGCCCAGGTGGGGGACCAAATTGTGGATATCGATGGGTATGCCATCTATACGGACCGGGACTTGACGTTTGCTTTGGCCCTGGCGGATCCCAACCAAATTTCCATGGTCGTGAACCGTGAAGGACAGCGGGTGGACTTGGGCACGTTTGCCCTGAACTCCCAAACCATGGAAGACGGCACACAGATGGTTTCCCTGGATTTTTATGTGGAGCCGGAAACGCCCACTGTGCTGGGATTGGTTCGTCGTTCTGCCACGGATACGTTATCCATGGTCCGGATGGTGGTGGAAACCTTAAAGGGAATGGCAACCGGACGGTTTGGCCTCAATGATGTGGCTGGCCCCATAGGCACGGCCCAGGCCATCACCCAAGCGGCCAGCGCTGGTCTTGCCCAGGGCTTTGGTCAAGCGGTACTCAATATTCTGCTGATGATTGTCATGATCACCGTCAACCTGGGGATTGTGAATTTGCTGCCTCTGCCTGCGTTGGACGGGGGACGGCTGTTGTTTTTAATTTGGGAAGGGGTGACCCGGAAACCAGTGCCTCCCAAGTATGAAGGGTATGTTCATGCTGCGGGATTTGTGCTGCTTTTGGGTTTGATGGTGGTCATTGCCTTCAACGATGTGTTCCGCATTTTGGGCGGATCGTAAAGAAGGTCCCAGTGGACCTTGCATAAAACGCATAGGACGCCTGCCGGAATTGTCCGCAGGCGTTCCCAATCTGTAAGGGAAAGGAGCAGGGTCATGGAACGGAGAAAATCCAAGCAAGTGATGGCGGGAGGCGTAGCCATTGGAGGGGGTGCCCCGATAACGGTGCAATCCATGCTCAACGTGCCTTCCACGGACCTGGAGGGCAGTGTGGCTCAGGCGGTCCGGCTGGAACAGGCGGGCTGTCAGATTCTGCGGGCGGCAATTCCCAACCGAGAGGCGGTGGCGCTGATCCCTGCTATCAAGGAAAAGATTTCCATTCCCTTGGTGGCGGATATCCATTTTGACTACAAGCTGGCTTTGGAGTCTGTGGCAGCGGGTATTGACAAGATCCGCATCAACCCCGGCAATATCGGGGACGATTCCCGGGTAAAAGCTGTGGCAGATGCCTGCCGGACCCATGGAATCCCTATTCGGGTAGGGGTCAATTCCGGTTCCCTGGAAAAACACATTTTGGCAAAGTACGGTGGTCCCACACCAGAGGCACTGTGTGAAAGCGCCCTGTACCATGTTTCCTTGTTGGAGAAATTTGATTTTACAGATATTGTCATCTCCCTGAAGGCCTCTTCGGTGGACTTGACCGTGCGGGCTTACGAGCTCATTGCCGGAAAATGTGACTATCCCCTGCACCTGGGAGTGACGGAGGCTGGCACTGCCCGGATGGGTTTGGTAAAGTCCGCCATCGGGATTGGCAGCCTGTTGCAGAGAGGGATTGGAGATACCATACGAGTTTCCCTGACCGCAGACCCTGTGGAGGAGATCCGGGCAGGGGAGGACATCCTCCGGGCTCTGGATTTGAAGGGAGGAGTCCAGTTTGTTTCCTGTCCCACTTGTGGACGGACACGGATTGATTTGATCGGGTTGGCCAGTAAGGTGGAGAAGGCCCTGGAAGGATGCCAGAAAGACATCACTGTGGCAGTGATGGGCTGTGCGGTAAATGGTCCTGGCGAAGCCCGAGAAGCGGACATCGGCGTAGCGGGAGGAGAAGGAGAAGGCCTTCTCTTCAAGAAGGGAAAGATCCTGAGAAAAGTTCCGGAAGACCAGTTGCTGGCGGCTCTTCTGGAAGAAGTGGACAAGCTGTGAGGTAAAAGCGCGTTGAATACGTTGGGGAATTTCTTTCAAAAGGAATTGAATGGCCAAAGCATTTCCCAGGAATTGCGTGACGGGGAAATCATCGGCCTATGGCTGAACCGGGAGGACCGCTCTGTGCGGATTGCCGCCCGGTTTCCGGCTCTTGTGGACTATGGGGATCTGAAAAAACTGGAGCGCCTGTTGGAAGGGCCGGTGTTTGGGCTCAGTCGGGTGCGGATTGAGCCTCATTTTCCCGAGGAATTGTTTTCCGGTGCTTGCATGCCCTCTCTGGTGGCAGCGCTCAAGGAACAGGATGCCACGTTAAACGGCACCTTCAATCAGGCGGAAGCTGTGTATCAAGAGGGAAAACTTTCCATCCGTCTGGCACATGGGGGATATGAGCTGCTGGCTGCCCGGAATACGGACGTAAAGCTGAAAACCTTGATTCAGGAGTGGTTTGGCATCCACTGTCCGGTGGAATTTGTAGGGCGGCTTTCCGTAAAGGCGGGAGAAGCCAGTCTGTTGGAAAAAGCCCAGAAGGACCAGGTGCGGCGCCAGCGGGAAGCTGTGGTGCGAGAAATGGAGGAGTACGAAGAGGCCTTGAAAGAGCAGGCCAGCCGACGTCAGGTGAGTGTCCGGGACGAGTCCACTCTTTTGCCCACCATCGTGCCGGAAACTGCCAAACCGGTGTTGGGATCGGTTCCCCGGGGAAAACTGGTTCCCCTGAAAGAAGCGGCTTTGGACATGGGGAACATTGTGGTTTGGGGAGAGATTTTCTCTTTGGAATCCAAGGAGACCCGGGATAAAACCCGGAAGATTTACTCCATCGATATCACCGATTATACAGGGTCCATCACCTTGAAGCTGCTTCAGGACGCACAGGATACGGCGGCCTTGGACAAGTTGAAAAGCGGCACCAGTGTGCTGGTTCGGGGCGCCTTGGAGTATGACAAATACGACCGGGAAAATGTGATGCGTCCCCGGGCCATTGCCACGGTGGATCAGGTAAAGGTGGTGGACGATGCTCTGGAAAAGCGGGTGGAGCTGCACCTGCATACCAGTATGTCCGACATGGATGGCATGACGCCGGCCTCTCAGCTGATCAAGCAGGCCCATCAATGGGGTCAGAAAGCGGTGGCCATCACGGACCACGGGGTGGCCCAGGCATTTCCGGAGGCCATGAATACCGTAGAAGCCATCCGGAAGGAAGATCCGGACTTTAAAGTGATTTACGGCATGGAGGCCTATTTTGTCAACGACCTGGTGCCTGCCGTGGAGGGGGAAAACGCCCAGCCCCTGACCCAGGATTTCATCTGCTTTGACCTGGAGACCACCGGCCTGAGTGCTCAGCATGATAGGATTACGGAAATCGGTGCCGTGCGCATTCACAACGGGGAGATCACCGACCGGTTTGACACCTTTGTGGATCCGGAGCGGCCCATTCCGGAAAAGATCACTCAGCTCACCTCCATCACGGACGAGATGGTAAAGGGTGCCCCCAAGGAAGCGGAAGCCCTGGAACAGTTTTTTGCATTTTGTGGAGAAGATGCGGTTCTGGTAGCCCATAACGCCTCTTTTGACGCGGGTTTTGTCCGTGCGGCGTTGAAGCGGCAGGGAAAGCCTTTTGAGAACACCTATATTGACACGGTAACCATGGCGCGGTCCCTATTGCCGGATTTGAAGAAAGCCACTTTGGATTCCGTGGCGAATTACCTGAAGCTCAAGCCCTTCCATCACCATCGGGCGGAGGATGACGCGGCGGTGCTGGGGGAAATCTTCCTGAATTTCATCGACCGGCTGCTGACCGACCGCCATATTGAGCGGGTGGACCAGATCAACGGGGCGCTGGCGGGAGGAGACCCCAAAAAGCTGCGCTCTTACCATCAGATTTTGCTGGTGAAAAATCACACCGGTCTGAAAAACCTGTACCGGTTAATTTCTGAAGGCCACTTGAACTATTTTTACCGTCATCCCCGTACGCCCAAGAGTTTGCTCAACAAGTACCGGGAGGGACTGCTGGTAGGCAGTGCCTGCGAGGCGGGGGAGCTGTTCCGGGCGGTGGTCAAAGGGGAATCCTTTGAGACCCTTTGTAAAATCGCCTCTTATTACGACTATTTGGAGATTCAACCCATTGGGAACAACATGTTTATGGTGCGCAATGGGGAGACCGATGTGGAGGGGTTGCGGGAGTACAACCGCACCATTGTAAAGATCGGGGACAAATTGGGAATCCCGGTGGTGGCCACCTGCGACGTGCACTTTAAGGATCCCAAGGACGCAGATTTCCGAAAGATCATTATGGGAGGTCGGGGATTTGACGACGCGGATCAACAAGCTCCCCTGTACATGCGCACCACCCCGGAAATGCTCAAGGAATTTGAGTATTTGGGGAAAGAGAAAGCCTTTGAAGTGGTGGTGAAGAACCCCAACCGGATTGCCGATCAAATGGACTATATCCGTCCGGTGCCCATGGGCAATTTCCCGCCCTTCATCGAAGGGGCTCAGGAACAGTTGATTTCCATTACCTGGGAACGGGCCAAGGCACGGTATGGAGATCCCCTGCCCAAGATTGTGGAAGACCGGCTCAACAAAGAGCTCAACTCCATTGTGAAGCACGGGTTTTCCGTGCTGTATATGACGGCCCAGAAATTGGTGGCAGACTCGGAAGCCCACGGATATTTGGTGGGATCCCGTGGTTCGGTGGGTTCCTCCTTTGTGGCCAGTATGTCGGGTATTTCCGAGGTAAACCCCTTGGCGCCCCACTACATCTGCCCCAACTGCAAGCACAGTGAATTTATCACCGACGGCAGTATCGATTCGGGCTTTGATTTGCCTCCCAAAGATTGCCCGGACTGTGGCACCCCCATGGATCGAGATGGTCACACCATTCCCTTTGAAACCTTCCTTGGCTTTGACGGAGACAAAGTTCCCGATATTGACCTGAACTTTTCCGGTGAGTATCAGACCGGCGCCCACCGGTACACGGAAGTGCTCTTTGGCCGGGACAACGTGTTTAAAGCAGGTACCATTGCCACAGTGGCGGACAAGACCGCCATGGGCTATGTGCGAAAATATCAGGAAGAGCGCGGGGTCACCTTCCACAAGGCGGAGGAAAAGCGACTCGCTATGGGATGTACCGGTATCAAGCGAACCACAGGCCAGCATCCCGGCGGTATGATCGTTATTCCTCGGGGCATGGAGGTCTACGATTTCTGTCCTGTGCAGCACCCTGCAAACGATCAAAAATCGGATAATATCACCACCCACTTCGACTTCCACTCCATCCACGACAATGTGTGTAAGCTGGACGAGCTGGGACACGATGTGCCCACCATTTACCGTTACTTGGAAGACTACACCGGTATCCCCGTGATGAAAGTTTCCATGAGCGATCCGGAGGTCATGTCCCTGTTCAATTCCCCGGCCGCTCTTGGGGTGACGGAGGAAGACCTGGGAGGAATCAAGACCGGCACTTTGTCCCTGCCGGAACTGGGCACCAACTTTGTCCGGGGGATGCTGGAGGAATCCAAGCCCACGAAATTCTCCGATCTGCTGCAGGTTTCCGGTCTGTCTCACGGCACCGACGTGTGGCTGGGCAACGCCCAGGATCTGATCCGGAATCACACCTGTACCATTTCCGAAGTGATCGGTACCCGTGACAGTATCATGACTTATCTGATGAATAAGGGTCTAGACCCCAAGATGGCTTTTAAGATCATGGAAATTGTCCGGAAAGGCAAGGCCACTAAGCTGCTGACCAAGGAACATATTCAGGCCATGAAGGACCACAATGTGCCCCAGTGGTATATTGATTCCTGTTTTAAGATCAAGTACATGTTCCCCAAGGCCCACGCGGCAGCTTACATGATTTCCGCATTGCGGCTGGGGTGGTACAAGGTCCATCGTCCTCTGGAATATTACGCAGCCTACTTTACCGTGCGCAGCGACGATTTTGACGGAGCCACCGCCGTGCGGGGCAAGGAAGCTGTATTCCGGAAAATGAAAGATCTGGATACCAAGATCAAGAACCGGGAAGCCTCTGCCAAAGAGGAAGGGGAATTCGGCATGCTCCAGATCATCAATGAAATGCTTGCCCGGGGGATTGAGCTGTTGCCGGTGGATCTGTACCGTTCCGACGCCCGGAAATTCCTGGTGGAAGAGGGAAAAATCCGGTTGCCCTTTTCTTCTCTGGGAGGAGTGGGAGACGCCGCTGCTTACAGCCTGCAAGAGGCCCGAAACCAGGGAGGAGAGTACATCTCTGTGGACGATCTGCAGAGCCGTGCGAAGGTGTCCTCTGCTGTAATCGATACCCTGCGGGAAGTGGGCGCTTTGAAGGATCTGCCGGAAAGCAGCCAGACCAGTCTCTTTTAAGGGTTGACAAAATCGATTTCTTACATTATCATAGTAGCACACTAAAGCGAGGAAGGGGGCGGCCCAACCCCAAGAAGGAAGGGCCATCTGCTTTTATGAAGACATACAGCAAGATCACACCGGAGGGAACTCGAGACCTGCTTTTTGAAGATTGCCGGGCCCGCCGGGAAGTGGAAGCCAGGCTAGCCCGAATCTTTACCCTGCGCGGGTACCGGGAAGTGATCACGCCGGGACTGGAGTATTACGATGTGTTTAACCTGGCGGGAGCGGCGATTCCCCAGCAGGAGATGTACAAGTGCACGGACAATCACGGTCGTCTGATTGTGTTCCGTCCAGACACCACCCTGCCTATTGCCCGGATGGCGGCTTCCCGGTTACAGGGTCACGAAAAGCCTTTGCGGCTGTTTTACAACCAGAGCATTTACCGGAACCGTCCGGATTTGTCCGGTCGGAGCAACGAATCCGCCCAGATGGGCATTGAGCTCATGGGAGCGGGGGGAATTCGGGCAGACCTGGAAGTGATTGCCGCGGCGGTGGAAGCCCTTTCCCAGTGCGTGCCTGATTTCCGGATGGAGATCGGCCATGCCAGGGTCTTTCAAGCTCTGGCGGATCGGCTGCCCCTGTCCCTGGAAGCCAAAGAGGCTTTGCGGGGGACCATTGAAGCGAAAAACTACGCAGCCCTAGACGAACTGCTGGATCCCTTGGGAGACCTTCCGGCTGCTCAGGCCATGGGACAACTTCCCCGGCTCTTTGGAGGAGAAGAGGCCCTGGAGGAAGCGGAACGCTGGTTCCAGGACGGGGAGACGAGAGAGATCTTGGAATACCTGAAAAGCCTGTACGCGGCTTTGGGTCAATTGGGATTGGGCGACCGGCTTATGGTGGACCTGGGGCTGGTGCAGCGCAACGATTACTACACCGGTGTGGTGTTCAGCGCTTATGTGCATCAGCATGGAGACGCTGTGCTTTTGGGTGGACGCTACGACAGCCTTTGTGAAAAATTTGGAGATCCCATGCCTGCTGTAGGTTTTTCCCTGGATCTGGATGCTTTGGGCGGACTTCGTGCCGCTTCCCTGGAAGGGGAGGAACCGGCCCAGGTTTTGGTTTACGGGGAACCGGGATATGAGATTCAAGGCCAGAAGCTGGCAGGTTCTCTTTCCAATGAAGGGGTGTTGTGTGAAACCTCCGTCTGGGAAACGGAAGAAGAGACTTTGGCCTATGCCCGGCAGGCGGGTATTGCCAAGGTGATTTGCGTGGGAGAAACTCAGCGAGAAATTGACCTGACAGAAAGGGGGAATCTGTAATGGAGCCGCTTCGCATTGCCCTGACCAAAGGGCGGTTGGAAAAATCCACGGTAGAGCTTTTGGAACGGACGGGCATGGACTGCTCCCATTTGCGGGAAAAAGGGCGCCGGCTGATTCTTCCGGTGGGAGATGGTTCCCTTCAGGCAGTGCTTGCCAAGGCGGCCGACGTTATCACCTATGTGGAGCACGGCGTATGCGACATGGGCGTGGTGGGGAAGGACACCATCATGGAACATGGCAGCCACTTTTTTGAGATTCTGGACCTGGGGTTTGGCCGGTGCGGCTTTGCCCTGGCGGTGCCAAAGGGATCGGATTTCTACGGAGGATACCGGGTGAAGACCATTGCCACCAAGTATCCCAATGTGGCCCGGCGCTTTTTTGAAAGCAAGCAGATGGACGTGCGGATTATCAAGATCGAAGGTTCGGTGGAATTGGCACCTCTTCTGGGGCTGTCGGACGGCATTGTAGATATCGTGGAAACCGGGGCAACCCTTCGGGAAAACGGCCTGGAAGTAGTGGAACCTATCGCCCAGGTGTCGGCCCGTCTCATTGTGAATGCAGCCAGCTTAAAGCTGCGCAAAAAAGAGATTGAGGGTCTGGCTGCCCGGTTAGAAGAGGAGATAGCAAAGGGGGACCAAGGAAAATGATCAAAGTGGTGAAAGGAGACCGGCAAACTTGCCAGTCCTTTGTGGAGGATCTGAAAAGCCGGGTAGGGCAGACCTCACCGGAAATTGAGCAATCGGTCCGAGAGATTATCGAAACCGTCCGCACTGGCGGCGACGAAGCGGTGAAGGCATATTCTAAAAAGTTTGACGGCTGGACTCCGGAGCGGTTGGAGCTTTCCCGGCAGGAGATGGAAGAGCTGGCCAAAGGTTGCGATCCGGCATTTATCGCTGCCTTACATCGGGCTGCGGACAATATCCGTGCCTTCCATCAGCGCCAGAAACAGCAGAGCCGCATTGATCCCATGAGCAACGGGATCATCACAGGCCAGCGGGTTCGCGGCTTGCACCGGGTAGGTGTGTATGTGCCCGGAGGCACGGCTGGATATCCTTCCTCCGTGCTGATGAACGTGATTCCTGCCCAGGTGGCGGAAGTGGGAGAGATCGTTATGACCACGCCTCCCGGGCGCACCGGGAAACCGGATCCCAATATCCTGGCGGCAGCCCTGGTGGCCGGTGTGGACCGGGTGTTCCTGATGGGGGGCGCTCAGGCAGTGGCAGCTCTGGCTCTGGGGACGGAAAGCGTGCCCAAGGTGGACAAAATTGTGGGGCCTGGAAACATTTTTGTGGCCACGGCGAAGAAACAGCTGTACGGGGTAGTGGATATCGACATGATTGCCGGCCCCAGTGAGATTTTGATTGTGGCGGACGAATCGGCCAATCCCCGGTACCTGGCTGCGGACCTGATGAGCCAAGCGGAGCATGATCCCATGGCCTCTGCCATTTTGATCACTCCCAGCGAGGAGATTGCCCAGGCCACTGTGGAAGAATTGTATCGGCAAATGGAAACTCTTTCCCGGAAAGAGATCATTGCAAAGTCCATTGACCGGTTTGGCGGTGTGATCGTCTGTGAGAACATGGACGAGGCGGTGGATTTTGCCAATGAACTGGCGCCGGAGCATTTGGAAGTCTGCTGTAAAAATCCCTTTGATTACCTGGGGCGGCTGGACAATGCAGGTTCGGTCTTTCTGGGAAATTACGCGCCGGAACCTTTGGGAGACTACTATGCGGGGGCGAACCATGTGCTGCCTACGGGAGGTACTGCCCGGTTTTTCTCACCCCTGTCCGTGGATGATTTCATCAAGAAATCCAGTTTCATCTACTATCCCAAGGAAGAGCTGGAGAAGGCTGCCCAGGATATCATTCTCCTGGCGGAAACCGAAGAACTCACCGCCCACGCCAATTCCATTCGGGTGCGTGTAGAAGAGCCTCGTACATAAAAGGAGCCTGCCATGTATTCCCTCAACGATAAGATCAAAGATTTAAAGCCCTATGACCCGGTAGAGGGGGGCTATCGAATTCACCTGGACGCCAACGAGTCTTTTCTTCCTCTGCCTCAGGAGATCCTGCAGGAGTTGGGAGAGGCGTTACCCAAGGTGTCTTTCAACCGGTATCCGGACCCGGCGGCCAGAACATTGTGCCGTGCCTTTGGAAACTATTACGGGGTGTCGAAAGAAAACATTGTGGCCGGTAACGGCTCCGACGAGTTGATCACAGTGCTGTTTACGGCGTTTTTGCAGCGGGGAGAGGCTTTTGCCACCCTGGAGCCGGATTTCTCCATGTATGCTTTTAACGGATATCTTCAGGAGACCCGGCACATTGCCATTCCCAAAAGAGAAGATTACACCCTGGACGTGGACCTGATTTTGGAAACCTGCCGGCGGGAAAAGGTGCGGTTGCTGATTTTCAGCAATCCGGGAAACCCCACTTCGGTGGTATGTCCCAGGGAGGAAGTCCGCCGGTTGGTCCGGGGCATGGACGGTCTGGTGGTGTTGGACGAGGCCTACATGGACTTTTCTGACCAAAGCCTTCTGGGAGAATTCCAGGAGTATGACAATCTGTTGATTCTGCGCACCTGTTCCAAGGCTTTTGGAATGGCCTCTTTGCGGCTGGGCTTTGCAGTGGGTCAGAAGCGACTGGTGGACGCTGTGAAAGCGGTGAAATCTCCCTACAATGTGAATACCCTGTCCCAGACCCTGGGCGCTCTGGTACTTTCCCATCCGGAAGCTTTGGATCGGGCCAAAGAGCAGATTCTGGCGTCTCGGGATGCTCTCTGGACAGGTTTGGTGCAGTTGAGTAAGGAGTTTCCGGGGCGGTTCACGCTGCTGCCCTGCGCCACCAACTTTGCCACCTTGGTCATGGAAGACGGGGAAGCCCTGTTCCGGTATTTGGGCAAGCAAGGTACTTCCATCCGGTATACGGGAGGTCTGGTGCGGATCACCTGTGGAACGGAAGAAGAAAACAAGATTGTACTGGAACAAGTGCGGGACTATTGTTCCGGGAAAGGGGAATGAGTCCATGGAGCGGTATGCATCGATGCACCGGAAGACCACGGAAACGGAAGTTACAGTAGAGCTTTGCCTGGACAGCGGAGAGCGGAGCATCTCCACAGGGGTGGGTTTTTTTGACCATATGCTCAATGCCTTTGCGGTTCATGGAGGATTTGGCCTGAAAGTACAGACTGTCGGGGACTGGGAAGTGGATTGCCATCACACAGTGGAAGATACAGGAATTGTGCTGGGGAAAGCTTTTGCGGACGCTTTGCCCACCAAGCGAGGAATCAAGCGGTTTGGCCACGCTTTTATTCCCATGGATGAGGCACTGGCTTTTGCGGCGGCGGATATCAGCGGCCGGCCCTTTTTGGTCTTTCAAGGGGAATTCCCTCAAGAGCGAGTGGGGGATTTTGACACCTGCATGACGGAAGAGTTTTTCCGGGCCTTTGCCGTGAATGCGGGAGTTACGCTGCACCTGAAATGCGAATACGGGAAAAATTCCCATCACATGATAGAAGCCATGTTCAAAGCGGCGGCCCATGCTCTCCACGACGCCGTGGCCCTGGAGGAGGATCCGGCAGTGATTCTCTCTTCCAAGGGAGTCCTGTAAAAAGCGTGGGGAAAGAAGAGAGTGGGCAGAAGCCCAAAAGGAAAAATGAGGGGAGCGAGTACACATGATTCTTTTGCCGGCCATCGATCTGCACGAAGGAAAATGCGTCAGACTGTTTCGAGGAGATTACGACACAGCGGAAGTGGTGGCGCCGGATCCTCTGACCACCGCCAAAAAATTCCGGGAACAGGGGGCTCACTGGCTCCATATGGTGGACTTGGACGGAGCCAAAGACGGCAAACCCGTCAATTCCCAGTTGATTTTTGAAGTGGTGGAACAGACGGACCTCCATGTAGAAGTAGGAGGCGGCATCCGGGATATGGAGACGGTGGAGCAATACCTGTCTCGGGGAGTCAGCCGTGTCATTTTGGGTTCTGCGGCTTTGCGGGATCCGGAGTTTGTCCGAGAGGCAGTCCGGCGGTATGGAAAATCCATCGCCGTGGGCATCGACGCCCTGGATGGCAAGGTTGCGGCGGAAGGCTGGCTGGAGCAGAGCCAGGTGGACTATTTGGAGTTTGCCAAGACCATGGAGGACGCAGGGGTCCGTTACCTGATTTGCACGGACATCCACCGGGACGGAACTATGAACGGTCCCAACCTGGTGATGCTGGACAAGCTCAACCAGGCAGTGAATTGTCATATTATTGCCAGCGGTGGCGTGTCCAGCCTGCTGGATATTGTGAACCTGTATGATTTGGGCCTGTATGGGGCGATAGCGGGTAAATCCATCTATACGGGAGCGCTGGACCTTCGGGCCGCCATCAGCGCCTGCCGGAAGATTTCCGGAAAGGGAGCGCCCAAAGACATGCCGGAGGATGAGCTGGACCTGTATTTCCGCAAGTCGGACCTGATTCCCGCCATCATTCAGGACGACGATACTGAGGAAGTGCTGATGTTGGCCTACATGAACCGGGAATCCTTCCGGAAATCTCTGGAGACAGGGTATACCTGGTTCTACAGCCGCAGCCGGAAGACTCTCTGGAACAAGGGAGAGACTTCGGGCCACACCCAAAAGATCGTCAGTGTTTACGCAGATTGCGATGACGATACTCTGTTGCTGCGGGTCAAGCAGAAAGGGGCTGCCTGCCATACAGGGAGCCACAGTTGTTTCTTTAAAAAACTCCGGGGAGAAGATCCGGAGAAATCCTAAAGGAGAACGGAAATGGATATTCTACATGAACTTTACGAGACCGTGGAAAGCCGCAGAACGGAGCAGGCAGAAGGTTCCTACACCTGTTACCTATTTGAAAAGGGCCTGGATAAGATCCTGAAAAAATGCGGGGAAGAGTGCAGCGAGGTGATCATCGCGGCCAAAAACGGCAAAAAAGAAGACACCGTAGGAGAACTGGCCGACTTGTTGTATCATCTGACCGTCCTGATGGTCAATGAAAATATTCCTTTTGAAGAGGTGGAGGGAGAACTTGCCCGCCGCCATCAGAAACAGGGAAATTTAAAAACCTTCCATCAGGTGGACAAGAACACATGAGTCGGGAAGAACTGCTGCGTGTTTGGAGGGAAGAGGCCAGCAGAGGCATGTCCGGCTGGGACTTTTCCCATTTGGAGGGGCGTTATCAGGTAGATCCTCTTCCCTGGGAGTATCGAACCCGGGTAAAGGAATTCCTTCGGCCTGGTGTACGCTTGTTGGATCTGGGCACAGGAGGCGGGGAAGTCCTCATGAGCCTGGGGCATCCTCCAAAACTGATCAGCGTCACAGAGGGATGGGAGCCCAACCTGGAGCTGTGCCGGCGGAGGTTGGAGCCCTTGGGGGTTACCGTAAAGTCTTACGACAGCCAGCGGGGAGAACCGTTGCCCTTTGAAGACGACAGCTTTGATTTGGTCTTGGACCGCCATGAAAGCTATGACTTGCAGGAAGTGAGCCGAGTGCTGAAAAAGGGCGGTTTTTTCGTGACCCAGCAGGTGGGCGGGGAGAACAGCCTGCCTCTGGCCAAACGGCTTCTTCCCGGTTTTCAGGGAAATTATGTGGGTTTTAACCTGGAAAATGAACTGCCTAAATTCCGTCAGGCAGGGTTTCGGATTCAATACGGCAACCAGGCCTATCCCCGGGGAAAGTTTTTGGACGTGGGGGCAGTGTGTTTTCACGCCAGCGTCCTGCCCTGGGAATTTCCGGATTTCTCGGTAGACCGATGTGAGGGGGAGCTTTTTGCCCTCCAAGAGCAGCTGGAGAGTCAGGGTTTTGTACCCAACCAGGAACACCGGTTTATCATTGTGGCCAAAAACAGAAAGTAGGGAACGCCATGGAAATTCGTCCTGTAGACAGGGGAGAGCTGCCTCAGCTTTTGCAATTGTACCGTCAACTCCATGGAGAAGGTTGGCTGGAAGAGGGGCCAAAAGCTCAAGCTCTTTGGGAGACCATTTTGAAAAGCCCCGGCTACACAATTGTGGTGGCAGCAGAAGGGGGAAGGCTTTGGTCTACCTGTACGTTGTTGGTGGTTCCCAATCTGACCCATCAAGGGCGCCCCTACGGGGTGGTGGAAAATGTGGTGACCGATGCAGAACGTCGGGGCCAGGGACTGGCAGGGGCCTGCTTGGCATACGCCAAAGAATTGGCCCAAAAGGAACACTGCTATAAATTGATGTTGATGACAGGCCGGAAAGACGCCGCTACTCTGGATTTCTACAGGAAAGCGGGATACCGGTCCGACGAAAAGACGGCCTTTGTCCAGTGGCTGTAAAACGAAATAATGCCATAGAGGCCAGAAAAATGCTCCTCCTCGGATAGACGGTGAAAGGACCGTCTTCCGAGGGGGAGCATTTTGCGTTCGATGGAAATGAGATCCAGATTCCGCGAAAAAGCGTGTTATTCTTGGGAAAGACCCAAGAGTCTGGCCACCGCCTGGATATTTTCCCGTTCCACATTCTTGAGGCGCTGGGCTTTTTCCCGAAGCTGATCCCGACGGGACAAGGAGGCCACTGCCTGATCCAAGGCCGCACACAGATTTTCCTGGGTCACATCTTCCAGTTCTACACAGCTTCCCTCTCCCAGGTATTTGAGGAAGGAGGCGATCTTGGGGTCATATCCCACCCCCACCAGAGGCACGCCGCTGAGGGAGGAGAAAATCAAACCATGAAGCCGCATGGAAACCACTGCTTCCATGTGACCAAGCAGTCCAATCAGCAATTCCGGTTCCGCCCAATCGTCCAAAATCACATAGGGAGCCTTCATATAGGGTACTACCTGATTGGCAGCCTGGGTGTCGTGGAAGATATTCAGGGAGAGGAACACGGGCTTGAGCCCGTATTTTTCATAGGCAGCATCCGCACAGGCGGCCAAAGCGGGAGCCTTTTCCCCAAAGTCGTGCCAGGTTCGCAGCATGAGGCAGAGGTACTTTTCGCCGGGCTGGAGGCCGTGTTTTTTCATATAGACCGCCACGTCCTCTTCCGGAGAGGGTGTGAGGACCAAAGCGGGGTCGGAGCAGAGAAGAATTTCCGGATGGCTGACCCCAAAGCTTTTCAGTTCTTCGGCAGAATCCCCTTCTCGAAGGGTGATGGTATCCACAGAGCCATCCAGGACCTTTTTCACCAGGCGGACATTTTTTTCTCCCCGAACGGGACCAATTCCACAGCCGTACATATCCACCTTGTTTCCCAAAAGCTTTGCCAGCCACAGGGTAAAGAGGTAATACCAAAGACTCCGCTGGCTGGTGACATTCTGAATCAAGGTGCCGCCCCCGTTGATATAGAGTTGGGACTTGCCCATGGCAGCCACCATTTTCGGCAAATTAAAGGTGTAGAAGGAGTTGACCCGGTACCGTTTCTTGACGCTTTCGGTGTTTTTGGCCAAAACCGTGATGGGCATAGAGTCGTCCAGTTCCTTGACCGATTGGATGATGGATTTTAAAATGGCGTCGTCGCCGGCATTGCCGTGGCCATAAGCTCCGCAGATAATGGCACCATCTCGTTTGCGGCTTTTTTGGCGAGCATCCCGTTTCAGGATACTCTCATAAATTTCCAGCTGATGCTCTACCATGCGGTCAATGGAAAATTCCCGGGAGGCTTTTTCGTAGATCCGTTCGCCAAAGGTCTGGCGAAGCTGGGCATCGTTTGCCAAGGTCAGCAGGTGCTGGGCCAACTGTTTTTCATCCCCAGGCTCAAAAATCAGACCGTTGACCCCGTCGTCAATGAGCACCGGTACGCCGCCTACATTGGAGGCAATGGTGGCTCGATGCATCCGGGTTCCCTCGGTGAGAGCATAGGGAAAAGTCTCGGAGAGGGAGGTGAGCAGGTTCATGTCGATGGCGTTGTAGAAGGAGTTGATGTCATTGAGCCAGCCAGCAAAGCAAACCCGGTCGGCAATGCCCAGATCTTTGGCCATCTGCTCCAGTTTTTGCCGGTCTTCCCCGTCTCCCGCCAACATCAGTTTCAAATGGGGGTTCTGGGAGCTTGCAATTTTTACGGCCTTGAGCAGGGTAGGAATGTCCTTGACAGGAGAAAGCCTGGCCACAATGCCGGCAATGACATCCCCTTCCTGGTATTGCATTCCGACGGATTTCAAAAACTCCTCTTTAGGCACGCAGTGAATGGGTGTTTTAAAGTCAATGCCGTTATAGATGGTGTAGATCCGATCCGCAGGGAACCCTCGGTCGATGAGAATATCGGTCATGGGATCGGAAACACCGATATAAAAGTTCACCCGACGAAGAGCCACCATGTTGGTTGCTCCATAGGAGAGCATGGCCACGGGACGACCCAGGTAATCCAGACGGTAGTCGCTGTGAACAGTGGTGACCACAGGGGCACCCAAATGTTTTTTAATCAGATTCCCCATGAGATTTCCCCGGGCGCCGTGGCAATGGATGATATCCACTTTCTGGCCCTGGAGAAGGCGCTTGAGTTCTTGGAGGCCCACCAAGGGATTTCCGGATTCGATCACTTGGATGGGAATTCCCATTTTTTCAGCGTCGTCGGAAAACTCTCCCCGGCGGAAGCAGAAAAGTTGGGCATCGATAGAGTGGTTCAATTCTTTCAGCAAGTTGAGCACATGGGTTTTGGCGCCGCCGGTATCGCCGCCGCCGATCAGGTGGATGACACGCATGGGGTTCCTCCCGAACCTTGCCCGAAGACCGGGCGTATTTTGACAGGAAATCAATGAATCAAAGTAATTCTCTCAAATAAATTATTATATAGGATCTTTGGCCGGGGCGCAAGGCATCCGGTGAAATTCCTCCAGGAACCAGATATCCTGGGCCACAAATTCCTTGCCATTCAGGTAAGCCAGAGAGCCGGCATCCGTTTGAAAGTCAAATTGCAGCTTGTAAGAATAAAGCGCCTGGTAGGGAAATCCGGTTCGTTTGTTCACGGCGTTTTTTCCGTATTTTCCATCTCCGGCCAAGGGGTGACCAATGGAGGCGAAGTGGGCCCGGATCTGATGGGTGCGCCCGGTGAGCAACTCCACTTCCACCAGGGTGAAATCCCGGCGCTCTTCCAGAACACGATACCGTGTTCGGATACTCTTGGCACCGTCCCTGGGTTTTTTAGAGATGTAAACCCGATTTTGTGACTCGTTTTTTTCCAGGTAGCCGGTGAGCAAACCTTCCCTAGGATGAAGATGGCCGCACACGACGCAGAGGTAAAACTTGTGCATTTCCCGATCTTTCACTTTCTGATTCAGAACCCGCAGTGCTTCGGCATTTTTAGCGGCCATGACAATGCCGCCGGTGTTCCGGTCAATTCGGTTGACCAGGGCAGGGGCAAAGGCATTTTCCTGCTTGGGGTCATATTCCCCCTTGTCATATAGGTAATGGCGGACCCTAGCGATGAGGGAGTCAAAGTGGTAATGCTCGTCCGGATGAACGATGAGGCCAGGCTTCTTGTCCAAGATCATAACATTTTCGTCTTCGTAAAGGAGATTGAGTTTATTGGGAGCCTTGAGAAAATCCTCTTCCCGCTCTTCTTTCTGGAAAAATTCCTCTTTCAGGTACAGGGATACCACATCCCCTTCCTGCAGCCGGGTGGAAATCTCGCAACGCTTGCCGTTGACCTTGATATCCTTTTTTCGGATACATTTGTAAAGCATGGCCTGAGGCAGGTTGGGATAGGCTTTGGTGAGGAACTTGTCCACACGCTGGCCGGCGTCGTTTTTCTGGATGGTTACTTGCCGCAAGGGCATAGGGAAGACTCCTTTCAGGGATGGCGTTTGGAGCGGTGAAAGCTGAAGAGACAGGCGGGAAGAGAGAGCACAATGCCGATCCCCAAAGCGATGGCCACGGCAATTTTGATAGTTTCCAAACCTTTAAAGAGGGCCTGGGTGTTGTCGCTCATAAACAGGTGATAACCGGTGTAATAGATGCCGGCGCCGGGAACCAGCGGGAAGATGCCGGTGATCAGGAAGACTGTAACCGGGGCTTTTCGCAGGAAGGCAAAGAAACGGGAAAACCATGCCAAGGCCACTGTGGCAAAAAAGGAAGCGGTGACTACATCGATGCCAAAGTCCGTACAGACCAGGTACACCAGCCAACCGATTCCCCCTGTGATCCCACAGCAGAGATACTCTTTTTGAGGGGTATGAAAGATGATGGCAAAGGCGATGGTTGAAACGAAGGCCACGGCAGTTTGAAAGAGCCAATACAAAAGGGTTGGGAGATCGATCACAGAAGCACACCTCCCATCAGCAGGGAAATGACCTTGACCACAACGCCTACACCGATGGCGATACACCCGCCCACCAACAGGGCGTCGAACATGCGGATGGTGCCGCTGAGGTAGTCGCTGTGGAAGAAATCCCGGATGGAGGTAGTCAAAGCCACACCCGGCACCAGACGGATAATGGACCCGATGATGATCTTGTCCATATGGTGGCCCACTCCCAAAAGCAAAAGCCCAGCCCCACATAGGGTGACAAGGGCACTGGCGGACAGATTGGTGAGAAACTTGGACATATTCTGTTTTGTAGTCCAATAGAGGTAGAGTTCCAAAACAAGGCCGCAGAAGAAGGCGGTGAGGGCGTCTAACCCATCTCCGCCAAACAGGTAGCTAAAGCAAGCGCTACCCACGCCGCAGGCGAAGGTGGCCAAAGGCAAAGGAGAATAGGGAATGGATTGGATGTTTTGGAGAATGGAGAAGGCTTCTTCCACCGAATGGCGTCCCTCCTCGATTTCTCTGGAGAGTTGATTGACAGCGCTGATGCGGCCCAGATGGGTGGTGGTGCTGGGAATATGTTTTAATTCTGCGGAATGTTCCGTGCCGCCTTCCTGGCCGATGGCAAAGATGGCGTTGGTAAGCACATACACGTTGAATTTGTCCACATGATACGCTCGCGCAACCCGTTCCATCGTTTCCTGAACCCGGGAGATTTCCGCTCCGTTGCGCAGGAGGGTTTCCCCCATTTGGAAGGAAAGCTCTAAAATGCTGTGATCCTCGCCCATGGCAATCCTCTTTTCTCAGGAATCTTTATCTTGTTAATGGTAAACGAACCGGGGGAAGATGTCAACCTTTCCGGGGGGAAATGGGCGGGGAAAACCATTAAGACTGAGAAAAGAAAACAGAGGATGCACAAAATGATTTGTCAAAATTAGAAAATAATATTCTTTCTAATCTGGAAACTTTATGGTATAATTCCAAATGAAAGGGAATGGGCCTTTTGGGAAAAGAGGGGAACAGACGTGAAAAGAGGAAAACTCTGTGGAAGTCTGCTGATTTGTGCTGCTTTGGTCTTTTTTTGCGGGATGACGCTGGAAGGGGCTGGTTTTTCCCCAGCCCTCAATGTGCAGATAGGGGAACGGGGAGATACGGTAGAAGTGTCGTTGCCCTACGACGGAACCTTAGGACCGGTGGCTGCTTTTCGTGTGCAAGTGGAGTATGATCCGGAGGCGCTGGAATATCTTCGTCCCAGTTTTGGGGAGACGGTCGCCATGGGGACCACTACCACGGTGGCCGATGACGGCTTGATTCAAAGTGTTTTCACGGCCTCTGACGGGGATTCCTGCCTGACACAATGGGAGGAAACCATTACCTACCAGTTTCGGGTGCGGGAAGAAGCGGTTGGAGGATTGCAGAGTATTTCTGTATCTGTATTTGAGATAGCCAGCCCAGATGCTCATTTCCTGGGAAATGACAGGAGCGAGACTCTCCAGTTTACCATTCCTGATCCGCCCAGTTCCGATGCTAGACTGTACTCCTTGCAACCGGAAACAGGGGAATTGGATCCAACATTTTCCCCGGACTGTCTCTCCTATTTTGTAACCGTACCCTACGATGTGACCACCATGACGTTTCAAGCAGAGGCGGCAGAGGGCGCCATATTCCGTGTAAACCGAAAGAATCTCGGTTCTGGCGGAAGCGATACTGTCTTTCAAATCACTGTCACTGCGGAGGACGGGGAGACAAAACTGATTTACCAGGTAACTGTGCATAGAGAGGAAAAAGAGGAAGATCCGGAAAGTACTGACGCCAGACTTCTTTCCCTGATTCCTGCGGCGGGGACCCTGAGCCCTGCCTTTTCGCCGGACATTCTTTCCTACACCTTGACAGTTCCCTACGAGGTAACCACAATGACTTTCACCGCAGAAGCGGCGGAGGGGGCCCGGTTCTGGGTAAATCGGAAGAACTTGGATTCCGGTGGCAGCGACACTCTATTTAAGATTACCGTCACCGCAGAAGACGATGAGACAAAACAGATCTATGAAGTGACCGTCCACAGAAACGAAAAAGAAGAGGATCCGGAAAGTGCCGACGCCAGACTTCTTTCCCTGATTCCCGCAACGGGCACCCTCAGCCCCACCTTTTCGCCGGACATTCTTTCCTACACCTTGACGGTCCCCTATGAGGTGACCACAATGACCTTCACCGCCGAGGCGGCGGAGGGGGCTCGGTTCTGGGTAAATCGGAAGAACTTGGGTTCTGGTGGAAGTGACACTCTCTTTCAAATCACTGTCACCGCAGAAGACGATGAGACAAAACAGATCTATGAAGTAACGGTCCACAGGAACGAAAAAGAGGAGGATCCGGAAAGTGCTGACGCCAGACTTCTTTCCCTGATTCCTGCGGCGGGGACCTTGAGCCCTGCTTTCTCACCGAACATTCTCTCCTACACCTTGACGGTCCCTTACGAGGTAACCACCATGACTTTCACCGCCGAGGCGGCAGAGGGGGCTCGGTTCTGGGTAAATCGGAAGAACCTGGGTTCCGGTGGCAGCGACACTCTCTTTCAAATCACTGTCACAGCAGAAGACGATGAGACAAAACAGATCTATGAAGTGACCGTCCACAGGAACGAAAAAGAGGAGGATCCGGAAAGTACTGACGCCAGGCTACTTTCTCTGATTCCCGCGGCGGGCACCCTGAGCCCCACCTTCTCGCCGGACATTCTTTCCTACACCTTGACGGTCCCCTACGAGGTAACCACCATGACTTTCACCGCAGAAGCGGCGGAAGGGGCCCGGTTCTCAGTGAATCGGAAGAATCTCGGCTCTGGTGGCAGCGACACTCTCTTTAAGGTTACCGTCACCGCAGAAGATGAGGAGACAAAGCAGATCTATGAAGTGACCGTCCACCGGAATGAAAAAGAAGAAGGCCCTGCCGACAGCACTGACGCCAGGCTTCTCTCCCTGATTCCCGCAACGGGCACCCTGAGCCCCACCTTCTCGCCGGACATTCTCTCCTACACCTTGACAGTTCCCTACGAAGTGACCACCATGACTTTCACCGCAGAAGCGGCGGAAGGAGC
>UMIO01054380.1_pt1 | contig 49475 bp, 49 predicted proteins | sample 1965821 | NCBI WGS metagenome assembly UMIO01 (sample SAMEA4836127, study PRJEB28245) | human gut metagenome | biome: gut microbiome; material: fecal sample | place: Denmark | collected 2008
GGAAAAGCGCAGTGGAATGTCCGTCTCCTCGGAGATGCGCTTGGCATCGCAGCGGCTTTGCTGCTTTGTCAAATATTCTACGATTCGCACGGCGTAGTCCGCTTCCAACGTCATAACCATAGTGTCGCTCCATGTTAGCCGGGATACTCCCCCTAAAATCCAGGGGACAGTTGCCCTTTGGCTCTCGCTCTAAATCATCCTATACAGGGATTACCGCTCAGTCCAGAAAATCCTTCAGCTTCTTGCTGCGGCTGGGATGACGCAGCTTCCGCAATGCCTTGGCCTCAATCTGCCGAATCCGCTCTCGGGTCACGTTGAACTCCTTGCCCACTTCCTCCAGAGTCCGGGAACGGCCGTCCTCCAGGCCGAACCGCAGCCGCAGCACCTTCTCCTCTCGGGGGGTCAGAGAATCCAACACATTTCCCAACGTCTCTTTGAGCAGGGTGTGAGAGGCGGCATCTGCCGGGGCGGGAGCGTCGTCATCGGGGATAAAGTCTCCCAGATGGCTGTCCTCTTCTTCGCCAATGGGGGTTTCCAGAGAGACAGGCTCCTGGGCGACCCGCATGATCTCTCGAACCTTGTCCACAGGCATGTCAAGTTCCTCGGCAATTTCCTCAGCGCTGGGCTCCCGGCCGTTGGCGTGGAGCAGCTGGGAGGATACCTTTTTCACCTTGTTGATGGTCTCCACCATATGCACAGGGATCCGGATGGTTCTGGCCTGATCCGCAATGGCCCGGGTAATTGCCTGACGAATCCACCAGGTGGCGTAAGTGGAGAACTTGAACCCCTTGGTGTAATCGAACTTCTCCACCGCCTTGATCAGACCCAGGTTGCCTTCCTGAATCAAGTCCAGGAATTGCATGCCCCGCCCCAGATACCGTTTGGCAATGCTCACCACCAGACGGAGGTTCGCTTCGGAAAGACGTTTTTTGGCCGCCTCATCCCCGTTGGAAATCCGCACTGCCAGGTCGATTTCCTCTTCTGGTGTCAGCAGAGGTACCCGGCCAATCTCCTTCAGGTACACCTTCACCGGATCGTCGATGGAAACCCCTTCGGCGCCTACGCCGGGCTCCAGGGTATCGATTCCCTCCGCCTTGGCCAGCTCTTCGTCGTCAATGGTGATATCGTCGAAATCTTCCACAATCTCCACACCTTGGGACTCCAAGGTGTCGTAGAATTTTTCAATCTGCTCCGGGTCGAAATCCAATTCGCCCAGAGCATCCAGAATTTCTTTGGTGCTCAGCTGGCCTTTGCTCTTGCCCAGCTCCAGAAGATCTTTGATGACCGTTTTCTTGTCCGGTTGTGCCGCCATGTTACTAACCATTCCTTTCTTATTCCAGGCGATGTGCTCTCATTTTTGACTGCGCAGTTGTTCCCAATACCGTTTCAAGTCCTCCAAGGAAGCGTCCTGAATGGCTTGGGGCGTGGAATAACCGCTTTCCTGCTGCAGAATATTCTGGAAACCCTCCACGTCTTTCCAGGTGGGAGGCACCTCCCGGTGCTCCGCCAGAATCCGCGTGAGCTCCGACAACTCGTCCGAGCTCAGCTCTCCCGAAACATCTGACAAAGAGACGTCGCCATGTATAGTCTTACCCAGTAAAAGGGCGTATACTCTGCGGTTACATTGGGTGATAAACTTTTCCGGAGGCAAGCGCTCTTCCAGCTGCTTTGCCTTGTCCTGATGGCGAAACAGATACGCGATGATCCCCTCTTCCGCCAGGGCTGCCCGCAAATGCTGCTTCTTTTCCGGATTGGCCACCGTGCCGGCGGCCACCAGCTGCTGCTGGGATTTGATTTCTTCTTTCCGGCGCCGCTTGGCCTGATAGGCCGCCACCCGTTGGGCCGACGCCAGAATGCTCTCCTTGCCCACTCCGGTTTCCTCGGAAAGCCGTCCTGCGTACAGGTCCCGTTCAATGGGATTGCGCAGCAGGCCCAGCACCTGATCAATGGCCTCTCCCAGGTACCGCTTCTTCCCGTCATCGGTGGAAAGGTCGTACTTTTCCCGGACGGTGGCCAGACGGTACTCCGTATCGTTGCCGCTCTGGTCGATCAGGCGCTTGAACCGCACCACTCCATCTTTGGGGTCAGAGCGGAAAAACTCGTCCGGATCTTTGTTCCCCGGCACCGTCACCACCCGGACCAGAAGCCCTGCGTTTTTCAAGATGGGAATGGCCCGTTGGGTGGCACGGCGTCCTGCCTCGTCGGAGTCGTAGCAAATGACCACCTCGTCGGCGTAACGGCGCATGACCCGGGCCTGTTCCTCAGTGAGAGCCGTTCCCAGAGAGGCGATGGCGTTGGTAAACCCTGCCCGGTGCAGGGCAATTACGTCCATGTAGCCCTCCGCCAAAATCAACTGACGGGAAACGGAGTCCTTGGCAAAATTCATGGCAAACAACCCACTGCTTTTGTGGTACACCGGCGTGTCCGAAGTGTTGATATACTTGGGCTTCTCGTCGGTGAGAATCCGCCCCCCGAAGGCCACCACATTGCCCCGCAGGTCAAAGATGGGAAACATGACCCGGCCCCGGTAACGGTCAAAGGGATTTCCCCGCTTGGACATTCGGACCATGTCCGATTGGACCAGCTCCTCCTGGGAATAGCCCTTGTTCCGCAGGTGGTTGGTCAGAGCAAAACCGCTGTCCGGGGCATACCCCAACCCAAAGTGACGGATGGTTTTCGCATCCAGCCCCCTGCCTTTCAGATAAGCCAGCCCCGGCCTGCCTTCCGGCTGGGAAAGCATCCCAAAATAAAACCGGCCCGCTTCTCGATTGATCTCCAGGATCCTGGCCCGCAGACGGGACATGCTCAAATCCGCCCCGTCCTCGGGCAGCGTCATCCCGGCCCGCTGAGCCAGGAATTTCACCGCCTCTGCAAAGTCCAGGTTTTCCACTCCCATCACAAAGGAGATCACGTCTCCCCCTTTGTTGCAGCCAAAGCAGAAATACGAGTTGTTTTCCGGGTAAATACAGAAGGAAGGAGTCTTTTCGTTGTGGAAGGGACACAGTCCCACCAGATTTTTGCCCCGCCGCCGCAAATTCACATATCCGGCCGCCACGTCCTCAATGCGGTTGCGCTCTCCCAGCTCCCGCAAAAATTCCGGCGGAAAAGGCATAGGACTCCTCCTTTCTTGCATCCATCTGTGTTTCTCAATCTGTTACAATCCCAAGTTCCAGGCTTTGGGAATAAAGACGTCCTGATAGCAGGCCACCGCATAGTGGTCGGTCATGCCCGCCACATAGTCGCAGGATGCCGTCTCCGGTCCCTCTTCCTCAGCGATTCGTTTCATGTAGTCCGGCAAATAATCCGGATTTTTAAAGTGGGTAAACAGGCTCTGGATAATGTGGGGCACTTTCCGCTCCTCTTTTTTGGCGTACTCGTTCAGATACACCGCCTGATACATGAAGTCGCTGAGCTCCTCATAGGCCCGGTAGGTGATTTCATCCATGGCAATGTTCCCCTCGTGGCTGTTTTCCACCACCGATCGGATCAGGGAAGTAATCCGCTTTGTCTTGGTATTCCCCAGCACCCGGGTAATGGAAACGGGAATGTCCTCTTCCCGCAGAACCCCTGCCCGGATGGCATCGTCAATGTCGTGGTTCATGTAAGCGATCTTGTCCGCCCAGCGGATGATCCGGCCTTCGGCGGTTTCCGCCTCCATGCCCGTGGTGTGGCACAAGATTCCGTTGCGCACTTCGTAGGTCAGGTTCAGTCCTTGCCCCTCTTTCTCCAAACGCTCCACCACCCGGACACTCTGCTCATAGTGGCGGAATCCGTGAGGCAGCAGGGCGTTCAGGGCCCGTTCTCCCGCATGGCCAAAGGGAGTATGTCCCAAATCGTGGGCCAAGGCTACCGCTTCTGTCAAGTCCTCATTGAGCCGCAGCGCCCGGGCAATGGTCCTGGCAATCTGGGAAACCTCCAGGGTATGGGTCAGCCGGGTGCGATAGTGATCCCCCTCCGGCGACAAGAACACTTGGGTCTTGTGCTTGAGCCGCCGAAAGGACTTGCAGTGAATGATCCGGTCACGGTCCCGTTGGTAGGGAGTGCGCATCTCACACTCCTCCTCAGGCCGCTGGCGTCCTTTGGTATCCACGGAAAAAGCTGCCCAGGGGGCTAGAATTTCCCGTTCCAGCTGTTGGGTCTGTTCGCGAATTGTCATACTCTGCCACACCCTTTCCTATCCTGTTTTTCCGATGATTTTCTCGTCCTCCTCGATGGGGGCGGATCCTAAAATCCCCCTTATACTACATATACGCGCCTTTCGGGGAAAATACTTGTCCCCCCTGGGATTTTTTTGAAAAAAATCCTCAGGAAAAGGGGAAGAACCGTTTTCCCTCTTCCACCAAAGCTACCCGTCCGCTGGTGGCGTCCGCCAACTTTCGTTCCAGAGCAGGCACCGCCTGAGGATCCAGATGAAAGCCCAGATGAACCCGCTCCAGAAATTCCGTACTGTCCACCACTCCGCCACTTTCCGGTACCAGTGCCGCCACCTTTCCATAGAGGGAATAGTCACAGGAAAGGCTCAGCAGCAAACACTCCCGCATGGTGATTTTTTTGGCAGCTGCCAAGGCGATGGAAGCCGTGTGAGAATAAGCCCGAATCAGCCCTCCGCCTCCCAGCAGGATCCCTCCAAAGTAACGGGTGGCCACCACCACGGCGTCCACCACCCCGGCCTTTTTCAGGGTATCGATGACCGGAATTCCAGCGGTGCCCTGGGGCTCCCCGTCGTCGGAAAAACGCTGGATACCGTTTTCCCGGAGAATGTACGCGTACACATTGTGGGTGGCATCCCAATATTGGGACTTCATACGGTTGATAAACTCCAGGGCCTCTTCTTCTGTCTGCACCGGACGGCAGGTCCCGATAAACCTGGATTTTTTCTCCACAAATTCATCGGCGGCCTCTTGTTCCACGGTGACGTATTCCAACGCCCTCTCCCCTTTCCCACTGAAAACAAAGACAGGCGGTGCGAATCGCACCGCCCATCCCGGAGCATAAAGCCCGCTATTTTGTCAATCAAAGCCAGGCCACAAGCAAAACTTACTTGTCCTGCAGGCCGTAACGCTTCTTGAACATATCCACGCGGCCGCTGGTGTCCACCAGCTTCTGCTTGCCCGTAAAGAACGGGTGGCATTTCGAACATATTTCGACTTTGATGTCCTTCTTGGTAGACCGAGTCTTGATCACGTTGCCACAGGCACAGGTGATGGTGGTCTCCTGATAGTCGGGATGTATATTCTGCTTCATTGACGGTTTCACCTCTTTACGGTTGGGATAATTCAACTCAATCGAAAGTTATTGTAACACACTTTGACATGGGATGCAAGAAAAAATTTGATTTTCCCAAAACTTTCTCCCGTTTCCCAAAGGTTTTTCCCGGGTCACTGGCTGGCAAGGTAGCTGATATATTCCTCCAGGCACATGGATCGCTGGGTCATGGCAACGGCATTGTCACTGCCCACATAACGGATCACCGTATAATCGCCGTAGCATCCGGTGAAATCCTCCTTGTCCTCGGGATACCGGAAAATGAATCCGTATTTTCCCATATTGTTCTGGAGCCAAGAATACGTCTTGGACTCCGCAAAGGTATCGGGATTGGCGTCCAGCCGCAGGCACAGACCTGTCTGCTGGTCACATTCCCCGGCCATGGGCACCTGGAAACGGGCTTCTGTCCGGGCCATCACCGTGGTGAGTCCGTCGGGGCCTTCCATCAGCTCTTGGGTCTTCGCCTCAAACCGCTGTTCCTGCTCCTCATAGGAAATGTACCCCTCCGTAAAGGTCAGGGCCAAACCGTCTTCTCTGGCAGCTTCCACCATCATTTCCAGAGCGTCTACTGCATGGGTTTCCACGGGAACTCCTTCCGCCTCCACCGTGTCCGGCACATAGGAGGCATCGGCCGGATAGTCCCGGTTGATGACAAATAAGGTGATCTCATCGGAATATACCGGCAGCCCCATGCTGTCATAGGTGGGCACTTCAATGGGCTCCTGCGAGGAAACACTCTCCACCTCACTGGATTCCATCTTGATTTCCGCATGGAAAAACGGCACCATATAAAATACGATAAACAGCACTGCCGCAGCGGCCACCGCGGCGATCACCAACCCCAAAACAATCCGCATTCCCAGCTTGAGCATCCGGGCCTGACGGGATTGCAGCTGGCTTTCCCGAGAGAGGAAAATGCGCTCCTCTGCCTGGGGAAAATCCTTTCGCCGGTCTCGCCGGGTCCAGCGCTCCCTTTTTCTCACATGCTTTGCCAAAAAGGTCCCTCTCTCCCATTCATACGTTTCCTTCCACAGGTTAAGGTACATTATACACAAGATTCTTTCAAAAAGAAACTGCCCCCAAGAAAAAACATCTTCCCTATATGGACTTTTTTCTTTTTGGGTGATAAAATAAGCGGGAATTGGGCGAGCTGGCTGCCTCGCCTTTTTTCGCGCCAAAGATCCTACAGGAGGGAAGTACATGAACATCTTTTCCAAAATCAACAGCTTCCTATTCCCCTACGCGGCGGAATATGAGAAGCTGGGCCCCAAGCGGGCTGTGGCTCTGGGCTTCCAGCATGCCTTCGCCATGAGCTGCGCCACTATTCTGGTCCCCTTGCTCACCGGACTGGACGTAGGTGTGGCTCTGTTCTGCGCCGGCGTTGGAACCCTCATTTTCCACCTCTGCACCGGTGGCCGGATGCCCACTTTCCTGGGCAGCTCCTTTGCCTTTATCTCCGCCCTGGCAGGAGTGATCGGCAACAGCGCCTTCGGCGCCACCAAGGATGAACAGATCGCTGCCGCTATGGGAGGCGTCATTGTGGCCGGCGCCTTTTATCTGGTGCTGGCTCTGATCATCCGCATTTTCGGCAAAGGCCTGATCGACAAGCTCTTTCCCCCGGTGGTGCGGGGTGTGGGCATCACCCTGATCGGACTGAACCTGTCCTCCAGCGCCATCAGCAACATTCAAACCCAGTATGGCGCCGATGGCAGCACCCTGACCCTCTTCGGGGAAGGCTTCTCCATGTCCGCTTACGTTTGGGGTTGGGTGATTGCCGCCATTGTGTGCCTGTTGGCCATTCTCCTTTCCAGCTGCGGCAAGGGCATGGTGAAAATGTCCTCCATCGTCATCGCTCTGGTCACTGGGTATCTGTTTACCCTGGTGGTGACCAAGCTGGGGCTGGCCCCTGCTTCCCTGATGAACACCAGCGTCATTGGAGAATACAACTGGCTCCAGGTGCCCCATTTTGTCCTTCCCCGCTTTAACGTCACCGCCATCGGCATGATCGCTCCCATTGCCATTGTCACCTGTGTGGAACATGTGGGCGACGTCTACGCCAACGGTGCTGTGGTGGGCAAGAAGTTCACCCGCAAACCCGGCCTTCACCGGACCATGCTGGGCGATGGTCTGGCCACCATGTTTGCCGGCTTTGTAGGTGGTCCCCCCAACACTACCTACTCGGAAAATACCGCTGTGCTGGCTGCCACCGGCAACTACAACCCCGCCTCCCTGCGGATCGCTGCTCTCATCGCCATTGTGGTCAGCTTCTTCGGCAAGGCCATCGGCGTGATCCAGTCTGTGCCCAACTGTGTACTGGGTGGAGCTTGCATTGTGCTCTACGGCATGATCGCCTCCGTTGGCCTGCGCACCCTGGTGGAAAACCATGTGGACTTCACCAAGAACCGGAACCTGTGCATTGCAGCAGTCATGATGGTTCTGGCTATCGGCGGGGCTGTGATCGGCAACGCCACCTTCAGCTTCTCCAACATCGGCCTGGGCATCATTGTGGGCATCCTTTTGAACCTGCTCATTCCCAACCAGGAAAGCGACGGCAAGGGCATGGTGGCCCACACGGTGGAAGAGAAAGAAGTGCTCCCCGAACGGGAGGATAAAAACGACTGACCTACTGCCAAAAGGCGTTCTGTCATGCAAAAAAGGATCGGGAAATCTCCCGATCCTTTTTTTATTCTGCGTTCTCAACGGAGGGGAGGCTCCTCCAACTTGCCCCGGGACAAAGGTTCCACGGCACGCCTGACGGTGTACTCCAGCACAGTGGTGTCCCGCTTGGACGCCAGACGGCTGACCCAGGCCGAAAGCATCTTGTTTTCCCACAGACCAACTCCCTGCAAAAAAGCGTCAAAATCTGGGATCTCCGAAAGGCGCAATTCCACTTTGCCACCTCGGAAGAAGAACAGCTTCACCGTACGGATATTGGCGTTTTCCAGGAAGGGCAGCAAAATCTTCAACACCGTATTGCCATCCTCGTCCCGGGCAAAACAGGCGCTGACAGCCACCAGGTAAGCTTCCCCATTGGCAAACACCGTGGACAATTGTCCATTGCCTGAAAAGTCCAGCAGCAGATGACTTTGGTCCTTTCCTTCCCCAACCGTCATGGTAAATTGCCCATCCTCCAGGTCAAACCTGAGAGTGTCTATGCCGGTGGTGAAATTGTTTTCCAACAGCTGCATAAAAAGTGGCAGCAATCTGGTTCCTTCCGGCTCCAGACGGTAGCTCTTTCCCGCCAGCAGCCGGCACTCCAAAGGAAGCCTCCGTTCCGCCGAACGGAAGGGAAAGGCACCCCGGTCCCTTCCAGCACTTCCTTCCTGCCCCGGCGGAGGAAAGGTGGCCTGCAGATTTCTGGCATTCCGGCAGAATACCCGCAGCTCCCGGTTTCCCTTTCGGTCCCCAGGCAGGGAATCTCCCGGCTGGAACTCTTTTCCCTCAAAGAAATCCTCTACCAAAGAGATGATGGTGGAAGTTTTAAAAAGACAATCGTTGCCTCCCGTGGTGACCACCACCATGTCCACATCGGGCAGCACAATGATGTTCTGCCCCAGCACTCCGTTGCACAGAAAGGAGCCAGGACGCTTTCCCATCCACATCTGGAATCCATACCCCTGCTCTCCCATTTCCGGCGGTGTACCCACCTGTTTCCGGGTGATTTCCTCCAGCATCTCACGGGAAATCAATCTGCGTCCGTTCCACACTCCTTCCTGGAGAAAGAGCTGCCCCAGCTTTGCCATGTCCTCGGGGAACAGGTACAGGCCCCAACCCCCTTTTTCAATGCCTTGAGGGCTCAGCTCCCAATGGAGGCGTCCCATTCCCAGGGGCACAAACAGTCTAGGCCGAAGGTATTCCACCAGGCCCTTCCCTGTCCTCTCCCGGACTATGGCTGACAGCACATAGGTATTCATGCTGTTGTAGGCAAATTCCGTCCCTGGGTCAAACCGTACTCCGGATTCAAAATAGTCCTTGAGCCAATCTTCACTGGTAACCACTCCCGCCTCGTTGAAGTTTACTCCGGTGCTCATGGTCAGCAAATGACGCACCGTGATGCTTTTCAGCCGCCGGAAGGCCAAGGGGTTGGCAAAGGGGGAAAGCCTATTGGGAAACAGGTCACACAATTTATCTTCCAGAGACAGCCTTCCTTCGTCCACCAGCATACCGATAGCCAAGGCCGTGATCCCTTTGCACATGGAGTGGGTCACATGCCACACATCCCCCCGGTAAGGGGCGAAAGAACATTCCGCCACCACTTTTCCATGGCGCAGAACCATCAAGGTATGGGGGTTGATCGTGGGATGCTCCTGGGCACGGCGAAAAAAATCCAGCAGCTGCCGGGACGACAGTCCCTCCCGCTCCGGCACACTGCGGGGCAATCGGGTTCCCGTATACCCCAGACCTTGGCCCCGCTCCCTTTTCTGCGGCCGGAAACGGATTCTGCCAACTTGCTGTTTACGTTGAAAAAGGTCGGAAAACAAATGCAACGTCTGTCGTTTCATGCGCAAATCCATAGACCTTCCCCCTTCTTGTTGAAATGATTTCCCGCTACTGGAGGATCCCGCCCCACTATAGCCACTGGGCGGAAAACAGGAATGGGAAGTCGCAAAGGCTTCCCATTCCATCTCAGCTATCTTTATTCTGCTTCAAAATAGGCCTTGAATGCCTTAAAGGCCATGTACACATCCAGCTTCGAAACCACTTCAAAGGGAGAGTGCATGGAGAGCACCGGCACGCCTACGTCGATGACATCGGCGTTCATCCGGGAAATGTCCAGCGCCACGGTGCCGCCGCCGCCCTGGTCCACTTTGCCCAGTTCGCCGATCTGCCACAGCACATCGTTCTCGTCGAAAATCCGGCGCACCTGGCCCACAAATTCCGCATTGGCATCGTTGCTGCCGCCCTTGCCCCGGGATCCGGTATACTTGGCAACGCCAACGCCGCGATTCAGGTAGCAGGAGTTGCCAGCCTCAAAGGCGGAAGCGTAGGTGGGATCATAGGCTGCGGTCACGTCCGCAGACAGGCAGGTAGACTTGGAATACACATGGCGGGCTTCCAGATCCTCCGCCGCTGCCAGATCTGCCACAAAGTAGTTGAGGAACTCGGAAGCCAGGCCCGTATTGCCCACGCTGCCGATTTCTTCCTTATCTGCCAGCACGGTGATGGAGGTGTATTCCGGCGTCTTGCACTGGAAAATTGCCTCCAAGGCAGGATAGGCGCAAACACGGTCATCGTGGCCGTAGGCGCCGATCATGCTCCGGTCAAAGCCGATGTCCACAGCTTTGAAGGCGGGAACAAACTCGATCTCCGCGGAGATCAGGTCGCTTTCCACAATCCCGTACTGCTCGTGGAGAATGTTCATGATGTTCAGCTTGAACAGCTGGTCCCCTTCTCCGTCGGTGAGAGGCAGGCTGCCCACCAGGATGTTCAAGTCCTCACCGGTGAAGGCTTCACCCAGCTTTTTGCCCAGCTGATCCTTGCCCAGATGGGGCAGAATATCCGTAATGCAGAACTGAGGATCTCCCTCTTTCTCGCCCACATTGACGGTGATCTCCTTCCCGTCCTTGCGCACGATCTTGCCGTGCATGGACAGGGGAATGGCAGTCCACTGATACTTCTTGATGCCGCCATAGTAGTGGGTCTTCAGCAGAGCCAGCTCATTGGCCTCATACAGAGGAATGGGCTTCAAGTCCACCCGGGGGCTGTCGATATGGGCGGCAGCAATACGCACGCCTTTCTTGGCGCCCTTTTTGCCGATCACTGCCAGACACATGGCCTTGCCCCGATTGTTGTAATACACCTTATCGCCGGCCTTATATTTCTTCTCCGGATCAAAGGGCACAAAGCCGGCTTTCTCCGCGGCCTCTACCGCGAATGTCACCGTTTCCCGCTCGGTCTTGGCGGTGTTCAGAAAATCCTTGTATCCTTCGCAGAAGGCATCTGCTTTTTCCAATTCCTTGGCGCCTACTTTGGCTGCCCCGTGGGTACGGTCGCACAAGAGCTCTTTAGCCAGTTCCTTGGCGTCAATCTGTTCATTTTTCTTGGACATGACTCGTTTCCTCCTTCTATTTCTTTGAAGAAACCCCGCAAGGTCCCTCAACCTATCTCTTTTTCATCCAACAGGTCTTTTCTACTGTACCACGCCAGCAGGGAAAAATCAACCGGTTCCCACACCTTCCGGGTACAACTGCCGGTAGATTTCCAGTGCCCGCCGCACTTTTTTCACATAGGCATCCGTTTCCGGATAGGGAATGGTGTGAAGGGTTTCTCCGTCGTGGGAATAGTTCCCGTCTTCCAACCACTGGCTCACGTTGCCCATACCGGCATTATAGGCCGCCAGGGCCACGTCCATCTCACCGTATTGATCCAGCAGCAATCGCAGCAGAGCACAGCCACAGTGCAGATTGTCCCCGGGATCGAAAATGTCTCCCCCACCATCCTCCGGTGGGTACAGAGAAGCAATCCAGTCAAAGGTCTCCTGGGTCAGCTGCATCAATCCTCGTGCGTCCGCATGGGAGCATGCCTGGGGATCAAATCCGCTTTCCGTCTTGACCACCGCATACACCAAATAGGGATCCAATTGGAATTCCGCAGCCTCTCGTTCAATCAGCTGCCCATAGGACCGGGGATACAAAAAACGCATCCCTGCCTCCACCAGCCGGGGCCCCACCAGCACTATGGCCACTGCCAAAACCGCTCCCAAAAGCACCGCTGTCAGACAGCCTTTCTTCATACGCCTTGGCTCCCCACTTCATCCAGAAGTTCATGGAGGAAGGATTCCAGTGCCTCCTCCCAATGACTTCCCGGCCCGTTGTCCACCACCCAATCTGCTTTGGCGGTGTAAAATTCCGGTGCCGGTTGGGCATCTAACCGCTCCAATGCCCGCTCTTCCGTCAGGCCATCCCGGCGAAGAATCCGGGCAAGCCGCTCTTCCCGGGGAGCGTCCACCACCAGAATCCGGGAACAGGCACTGTCCAGGCCCGACTCAAAGAGCGTGGGTGCGTCCAACACGATTCCCCGGTATCCCTGAGCTTCCCCCTCTGCCATAAGCTGGCGGATTCGGCGGAGAATCCTAGGAAAGGTGATCTCTCCCAGCTTTCCCCGGGCCTCTTGGGAAGCAAACGCCTGCCGGGCCAGCTCCGCCCGGTCCAGGGTCCCTTCCCGAAGCACCTGGGATCCAAAAGCTTCGGCCAGTTCCCGCAGGCACTCCCCGTCGTAAACGGCGGGGCTGCGAGTTTGGGCGTCACAGTCGATCCAATAGAATCCCCGTTTGCGCAGGTATTCCCCCACTGTGGATTTTCCCGCTCCAGTAGGCCCCGTCAATCCTAGAATATGATGGTTTTTGGGATTTATCACTGTAAATCCCGCCGCTCGGATCAGCCGGTTGTACACCGCCAATCCCACCCCCCGTTTGGAGGGCATTCGGGCGTACACTTTTTTGGCGCCCTTTTCGTCCAGCTGGTGAAGAGACGTAAACAGCTTGTGGGCCTGGGAAGCGCCATCATACCGGCTGCCGTAGGAAATACAGGGCACCTGCAAATAGGGCTCATCCTCCTGGAAACAAAGGGCCCAGGCATCACCTTTGGAATTGACGTAGTCCCGGTATTCCTCTGGGGAAGCGTCCACGATCACCACTTGGGCTGCCGGGGAGTAATGCTTATATTTCATGCCTGGGGACGCTGCCCGCTTGCCTTCCGCCAAACGATGCAGCACGGCGGGGTCCACTTCCACCTGGCCCAATACCTGCCGCAGCTGGGCCAGAGTAATGCCTCCCGGACGGAGAATCCGAGGGGTCCCCTCCGCCAGGGTCAACACCGTGGACTCCACTCCCACTGCGCAGTCTCCTCCATCCAGCAGAGCATCTACCCGACCGGTCAGATCCTCCTGCACATGGCGAAACGTGGTGGGGCTGGGCTTTCCGGAAAGGTTGGCCGAGGGCGCAGCCAAGGGCACCCCCGCCGCTTCAATCACGGCCCGGGCTATGGGGTGAGAGGGACAGCGAACTGCCACCGTCTCCAACCCGCCGCTGGTCTCCCGGGGAATCCGGTCCGACTTGGGAAGGATGATGGTTAAGGGGCCTGGCCAAAATGCCTGTGCCAACTGTTTGGCCGCTTCCGGCACCTCCCGCACCAAAGGAGCCAGCTGGTCCACATGGCTGATGTGAACAATGAGCGGATTATCCGAAGGCCGCCCTTTTGCCGCGTAGATTTTTTTCACTGTGGAGCCGTCCAGGGCATTTCCCGCCAAACCGTACACAGTTTCCGTGGGAATGGCCACAAGTCCTCCTTGCCGGAGAATCACTCCCGCCTTTTGGATGTCCTCCGGCTTTTTGCCGTCTAAAAGGATGGTTTCCATCTCTGTCACCCGCTTTCTATCCTTGGGAGTCCTCCAACTGCGCCGCTCGGTCCGCCGCAACCAGACTGTCGATGATTTCATCCAGGGAGCCTCCCAGCACTTCTTCCAGCTTGTAAAGGGTCAGGCCAATCCGATGGTCCGTCACCCGGGCTTGCGGAAAATTATAGGTTCGAATTCGCTCGGAACGGTCCCCTGTGCCCACCTGACTGCGCCGTTCCTGGGCCACTTGGGCGTTGGCTTTTTCCCGCTCTTGGCTCAGCAACCGAGCCCGCAGCACTTTCAGAGCTTTGTCCTTGTTCTTATACTGGCTCCGTTCATCCTGACATTCCACCACCATCCCTGTGGGTAAGTGGGTGATCCGAATGGCAGAAGAGGTCTTATTGATGTGCTGGCCTCCCGCTCCGCTGGAACGGAAGGTGTCAATCTGCAGATCTTTGGGATCGATTTCCACCTCCACTTCTTCCGCCTCGGGCAAAACTGCCACCGTGGCCGTAGAGGTGTGGATCCGGCCCTGGGCCTCTGTTTCCGGCACACGCTGCACCCGATGGACGCCGCTTTCGTATTTCAGCCGGGAATAGGCTCCTTCCCCGTCAATGAGGAAACTGACTTCCTTAAATCCTCCCAGCTCCGTCTCATTAAGGCTGACAATCTCCGTTTTCCAGCCCTTTTTCTCTGCGTAACTGGTGTACATCCGATACAGGTTGTAGGCAAACAGTGCCGCCTCTTCCCCGCCTGCTCCTCCGCGGATTTCCACAATCACGTTTTTCTCGTCATTGGGATCTTTGGGCAGCAGCAAAATCTTCAGCTGCTCTTCCAACTGGGAAAGCGTTTCGCTCTTTTCCTTGATCTCCTCCTGGGCCATTTCCCGCAATTCCCGCTGATCGGCCTCTTCCAGGAGTTCCTTGGCTCCCGCCAAGTCTGCCTCACAGTGCCGGTACGCCCGGTAAGTCTCCACAATGGGCTCAATTTCCTTGTGTTCCTTCATCAGGGACGCGTACAACTCCCGATCCCCCGCAGTCTGGGGATCGTACAACTTCATGGTCAACTCTTCATAGCGGTGTTCAAACACCTGTAAGTTTTCAAACAAAATGCATCCAGCCTTTCCTGTTTTCTGCAAAATATCCCGCTGAAAACAGACTGGCTACTCTTCCTCCTCCCGGCGGAGGATCTTCTTGATGTTCTTTTCACATTTGAGCCGGGGAATCATCACTTCCCGGCCGCATCCATTGCACCTGATCTTGAAATCCATCCCCGACCGCAGCACGGTGAATTCCAGGCTGCCGCAGGGATGGGGCTTTTTCATGCGCAGCACATCGCCTACGCGGACATCCATTTCGCTCATCCTTTCGGGAAAATACTAAGTCGTTATTATACACCATTTCCCTGCCTTTTGCAAAGGAAAGAGCGTCCCGGGAAAAAAATCCCCGAGACGCCCTTCTTTTCTCATAGATCGGTTCCTGCCGGAAAACGCCCTACTCCTGAGGCGTTGCCGCTACCCCTTCCCGGGCAGATGCCGAAGCGGCAGACACGGACCCCTGGGAGAAGGTCACAGAAACCGTATAATCTCCCCCTACCCAACAGGAATCTGCCAAATTGCCAGTCAACGCCACAGTGGCAGGCACTTCCACGGTGCCTGTCCGATCCTGGAAGTTGCTCAGGTCCACCTGCACCGAGAGAGAATCTCCCGTCACTCGGGTCACCTGGGCTTCCGGACCCAGAACCGTCACTTCCAGGGAAGTGGTGGTCAAATCTACGGACTTGGAGGAAGGCGGGTTCAAAATTTGGGTACTGGCCAGATTGGTGGTCACCACCGCAGTTTCGTAGCCGTTGAGGTTAACCGTCACGGTGGCAGTGCTCATATTTTCGTCTCCCACCGCGCTGATGTTTCTCACCCCGGACGGCAAGGGAATCTCAGCGGAGAAGGTATTGCTGGTCCCCGCTTCCAGCTGGCTGAAGTCGATTACCGTATTCAGCTGGATCTCACTGACGCCGGCCAAGGTGTCCGAAGGCCCTGCAATGGTAATTTCCGCAGGCTCCACCTGGATCCGGGACTGGGAGAAGCCCTGGGGCTCGTGGAGCGTGGGGGCCACCAGACGCACCGTCTTGGTGGGGGTAACGGGAATGGTCACATCTACGCTTTCCACATTCATGGAAAGATACAACCCATCCACATTGGTGATTTCCTGATTATCCTGGTCGTACAGAACCAGTGGGCAAGTCAGTTTTGTGTCCTCCTTCAAGGGGGAATCCACCTGGTAGCTGACGGCCACCCGGCTCACCCGGTTTACCGAAGACTCGGGTCCAGAAATGGTCACGTTGTCCGCGGAGAGGATGGGAGTGGTGGCATAGTACCCGTTTTCGGAGCTGTACTGAATATCGCTTTCAATGGGAAGATTGACCTCCCGGTAACGGTCATATTCCACCGTCACTTCGCTGGGATTGACATTGACAATCTCATAGCTTGCCATGGCAGTCTGCTTCACGGCAGTGACAGGCAAGGTCATCTTTTGCAGAGTATTCCCCTCCACCTTGGTGGAAGTGGGATTTAAAGTGACCGACACTTCAAAATCGCTGGCTGTCAACTGGCTGGTGAGCATATTGTTTCCCGAGACCTCCAAGTCCACCGAGTCATAGGACATGTGGAAAATCTGAAGACCTTCCTCTTCCGCTGCTGCGGAAAGCCGGGTCTCAATGGGCACATCGCTGATGGTGATTCCCCGTTCGCTGCTGCTTGCCGCAACCAGGAACCAGGATACCACCGCTACCACCAGGGAAAAAACCAGCACAAAGGTGTTGTGGTAAAAGATCTTGCCGATGTCGATCCTGTGCTTTTTCTTTTCAGGATGTTCCGAACGCTTTTTTTCTTCGCTCATCGGATCATTCCCCCTTTCTGGACGTGGCAGAGCCAAAGCCCAGTTTGCCCAGGATCCGCTTGCCGCCAGAGGTATCTTCCGTGGAACCGATCAGGGTATTCTCCAGCACCTCCCGCAGAGAGAGACGGTTATAATTGCGGGTAAGCTTTCCTTCCATGGCAATGGAAATCTGTCCGGTCTCCTCGGAAACCACCACAACCACCGCGTCGGAATTTTCACTCATGCCCAGGGCCGCCCGATGCCGGGTGCCCAGTTCGGCGCTCACATTCTCATTGCTGGTCAAGGGCAAAATACAGCCTGCCGCGTAAATTTGCCCTTCTCGGATAATCATGGCCCCATCGTGCAGGGGGGCTTTGTTGAAGAAAATATTCCCGATCAGTTGGGCAGAAGGAGCTGCTTCCACCACGGTGCCCGTGGCCACAATTTCCCCCAACTTGGTTTGCCGCTCGAAGACGATCAGAGCCCCCATGCGCAGCTGCTGAAGGATCTGGGTGGCATCTACCACCCCTTCAATGGCTTCCCGGACGGCTGCCTTACCCTCTTCCTTGTCTTTGACCCCTACAGCGCTGACCAGGGACTGGGCCACTTTGCTGTGCCCCACCTGCTCCAGGGCTTTCCGGATCTCCGGCTGAAAGAGGATCACTACAATGACAATACCGGACTGGAGGAAGGCCCGGAGAATTTGGTTGAGCATCAATAAGTCAAACTGGTAGGAAATCAGGAACAGCACCACCAGTAAAATAATTCCCTTGACAAGCTGCCCTGCCCGTGTTTCCCGCACCAGCTTGATGGCGCTGTAGAGCAGCACTGTGACAATTGCCACATCGATGGCGTCCTTAAAGGTGAATTGACGGGCCAGGGCCAGGATCGTCTGACCTGTCTGGGCAATATAATTCATCGCCGACTCCATGGCCGTCCCCCCTCTCTTTTCAACTTGTTCTCCCTGGAAAACATCCGAAATGCCGCGCCAGCATCTGCCCGCGCGGCATCCAACTGCTTTTCAGAGTTATTTTATCATAAACCATCCGCAAAAAAAAGACTTTTTGTGGATTCTTCAAAATTATTCCCCCATTTTCCCCAGGGAATGGGAGTATTTTTCCTTCCAGCTGCAGAGCCGGGAAATCCGGAACACCAGGGTATCCAGCTCCTCCTTCCGGGTAAACCAGGAGGGGGAAACGCGCACCGTTCCAGTTTCCAGGGTTCCCATTTTTTCGTGGGCCAAAGGCGCGCAGTGAAGACCGCATCGGACGGCAATTCCGCTTTTCGCCAAGGCTTCCCCCACCTCTTCGCTGGGAAGCCCTTCCACGTTAAAGGAAAGCACCGGCACAAACCAGGGTTCCTCCGGAAGCGGAGTGTAAAGGGTTACCCCTTTCACCTTCGAGAGCCGGTGGTGGAGATATCGAAGTTTTTCCAGCTCCTCCCGGCAAATCCGCTCTACCCCCTGGCGGCGGACAAAGTCCATCCCGGCTCCCAATCCCAGCAAGCCGGGCACATTCTGAGTTCCGCTTTCAAAGCGCTCAGGGGGATCTTCCGGTTGTTGGAAACTCCGAGACTGGGTTCCCGTGCCCCCTTCCACCAATGTTCCCAAAGGCTGGGTGGGATCCCGCAACACCAAAAGGCCCGTTCCCATGGGCCCATATAACCCCTTGTGACCTGCACAGCACAGAAAATCGATGCCGCTTTCCTCCAAATGGATGGGAATCAGCCCCGCTCCCTGGGCGGCATCCACACAGACTTTGGCTCCATACTGGTGAGCCAGAGCGGTGATTCGCTCTACGGGAACACGAATTCCAAACACGTTGGAAGCCATGGTACACACCACCAATTTGGTTTTGGGTCCCATGGCTTTCCGAAAATGATCCAAGGTGGCGTCGTTGTCCCCCAGAACCACTTGAGCCACTGTAAAGGTAATTCCCTTGCTCTCTTTCAGAGCCGTAAGAGGCCGGGTCACCGCGTTGTGCTCCAGGTCGGAAATTACCACATGGTCTCCCGGATTCAGGCTTCCCTTGAGGACCAGGTTGATAGCCTGGGTACAACTAGGCTGAAACAGGACGCACTCGGGTCCGGAAGCTCCAAAAAAGGAGGCTGCCTCTTTTCGCACCTCGTAGAGGGCCTGGGTGGTGCGCAGGCACATGGCATATCCGCTCCGGCCGGGATTGGCTCCAAATTCCGTCATGGCACGCTGCATCTCCCGGCGCACTGCCAGGGGTTTGGGGAAGGTGGTGGCGCTGTTGTCCAGGTAGATCATGGGCGATCCCCCTCCTGTTCCATGCGCTTTAACACCCGAATGCGGTTTTCCAACAGGATCCGTTCTGCCGCGTCCGCCCCTTGGGGTACATAAATTCCATATCCGCATCCCGTCTCCCCTGTTTTCGGAATGCGCTCCACATAGCCCCGGATGCCGTGACGGAACAACAGGTCCCGCCCTTTCATGGCATAGGTCACGGAGCTGACCACAATCAATGGCTTGCCCAAAAGATCACCTCATTACTCTTGCACGAATCGGTCTTACTCCCATTCTATGCAAAGAGCTCTCTTGGGTTCAACCCTCCAACAAACACACCGCTGAAGCCGCAATGCCTTCCCCGGTTCCCGTAAATCCCAGTCCCTCCTCGGTAGTGGCCTTTACGCTGACCTGGGAAACGGAAACCCCGCAGGCATCCGCCAGATTTTCCCGCATGGTCTCAATAAAGGGAGCCAGTTTGGGCTTTTGGGCGATAACAGTGGCATCAATATTCCCGATGGAGTAGCCTTTTTCTCCTAGCAGGGCGCACACACGACCCAACAGCACCAGACTGTCTGCTCCTTCATACCGGGGATCCGTATCCGGAAACAGCTTTCCGATGTCCCCTAGAGCAGCAGCACCCAACAGGGCATCAGCAATGGCGTGGGCCAGCACATCCGCGTCCGAATGGCCTAGAAGCCCCTTTTCGTAGGGAATCTCCACCCCACCCAAAATCAGCTTCCGGTTTTCCACCAGCCGGTGAACGTCGTATCCGCTTCCCACACGCATTCTGTGTTCCTCCTTTTGCAAATAGGCGCCAGCCGTCACCCGATCCTCTGGGGTGGTCAGCTTTAAGTTCCGATAGTCCCCCAGGGTCAATTTCACCTTGCCTCCCGCTGCCTCGATCAACTGGCAGTCATCCGTATAGGAGCGGCCCAGTTTCCGTGCCTGTTCCACAGCAGCCAGATATGCCTCCCGCTGAAAAATCTGGGGAGTCTGCACTGCCATGAGCTGTTCCCGGGGCGGGGTGGATTCCACAAACCCTTCCCCGTCCGCCAGTTTACAGGTATCTTTTACTGGCACCGCCGCCGTGGCAGAACCGTAGTGGAGGGCGTCCACACACACCCTTTCCACCACTTCCTCTGTCACCAGAGGACGGGCTCCGTCGTGGATCAGCAGATATTCCCAAGGGGTGGAAAGAGCCTGCACTCCAGCCAGAACAGAGTCTTGACGCTCTTTTCCCCCGGGCACCACCTTCACCGGTTTCTCCGTAACACCGGAAAGGATCTCCCGAATCTGGACTTGGTCTCCTTCCCGGCAAACCACCGCCAGCTCTCCCACCCGTGGACAAGCTGCCAAAGTCTCAAAGGAATAGAGCAGCACCGGTTTTCCATTCAATTGCTCCAGCACTTTGGAGGTTTTTCCTCCCATGCGTCTGGAATTACCGGCGGCTACAATCACCGCTCCAAACTGTGCTTTCACTGCGTTTCCTCCTTGCTTCCCTGTGGGAATCGGTTACACCCGTTCCAAGGGGAAGCCGAAAAATTCTACCGCGTTGTTGTAACAGATCCCCTTGACCATCCTTTCCAGAGCTTTCCAATCCTTGGGGTATTCCCCGGTTTCCACCCATCCGCCGATTAAGTCGCAGAGAATCCGGCGGAAATATTCGTGGCGGGGATAAGACAGAAAACTCCGGGAATCGGTAAGCATCCCGATAAAGTTTCCCAAAAGTCCCCCATTGGCAAAGGCGGTCAGCTGCTTGGTAATGCCGGCCTTGTGATCGTTAAACCACCAGGCAGCACCCTGCTGAACTCGGCCCAAGGGCGTTCCGTCCTGGAAACATCCCACCACGGAATTGAGACCCTCGTCATCATTGGGATTCAAGCTGTAAAGGACCATTCTGGGCAGGGCATCCTCTCTGCTGAGAGAATCCAAAAAGTCCGCTATCTTCCGGGAAGGAGTCCCTTGAAGCACACAGTCAAAACCGGTATCGGGCCCGATTTTCCCGTACATGCGGGTGTTGTTGTCCCGCTTGCATCCGTAGTGAAGCTGCATCACCCAGCCCAGCTTCCGGTATTCTCCCGCTGCAAAGGTCAGGAACCCTGTCTGGAACGCTTCCTGCTCTTCCAAGGTCACCGGCTCCCCGGCCAATGCCTTCTGGAAGATGGCTTCCAGAGCTTCCTCTTCCACCGGCCGGTACACTGCCTCCGTCAGGCCGTGGTCGCTGGCCCGGCATCCCAAGGCGTCAAACTCCGCCATCCGCGCCTTCAAGGCCTCCTTCAAAGCCCCATAGCTGTGAATCTCCACCCCTGCTGCTTGTCCCAATTTCTCCAAGTACTGGGGATATCCGGGCTTCTGCAAGTTCATGGCCTTGTCCGGCCGCCAGGCAGGCAATACCTTCACCGGGAACGTCTGATCCGCTGCCAAAACCTTGTGCCAGTGCAAGTCGTCCGCCGGGTCATCGGTGGTGCACAGCAGCCGCACCCCAGAGTTGACAATCAGGTTCCGGGCGCTCATGGAAGGCTGGGCCAGCTTTTCTTTCGTCAGCTGCCACACCTCTTCCGCCGTATCTCCGTTTAATATCCCTTCATATCCAAAATACCGCTTCAATTCCAGGTGGCTCCAATGGTACAAAGGATTGCCGATGGCCAGTTCCAAAGTCTCCGCCCATTTCTGAAATTTTTCCCGGTCCGGCGCATCCCCTGTCACCCAGGGCTCCCCCGCTCCGTTGGCCCGCAGCAACCGCCACTTGTAATGGTCTCCTCCCAGCCACACCTGGGTGATATTTTCAAACCGGCGGTCCTCGGCGATTTCCTTGGGGTCAATATGGCAGTGGTAATCCAAAATCGGCAAGGTGGACGCCACCTGATCGTACAGCTCCTGGGCCGTAGGGGTTGTCAAAAGAAAATCTTCTTTCAGAAACTCTTTCATCACACAACATCCTCCTAAATCTCACTGGGCCGTTTAGGCCCTCTTTTGCCTCCATTATACACGCCGCCGCTTTCTCAAGTCAACGCCTTCCCCCGGGATTTTCCCTGTCCCTCCTTGGTTCTCCCCGTCACCCTTCACACCGGAATCCAGTGGCTTGCTGCACAGCAAAACGAGGACATTCCGGGTTTCCCCAAAATGTCCTCGTTCCCCCTTCAGAAGCGTCTGATCAGGCCCGTCCTTGATGGATTTCCACCACACGGTATCCCAGACGCCTCACCATCTGTTTCAGCGTTTCGTCCGGGATTTCCCGCTTGGACAACACCACCGCTCTGCCTTTACCCAGCTGCACCCGAGCCAGGACCCCTTCTTCCCTGTGAAAGGCATTTTCCACCCGGGCAGCACAATTCTGGCAGTGCATCCCTTCAATCTGCAGCACCTTCCCATAGGGGTAGTGGGAGGGATTTCTGTCCTGGGGACCAATCCGTTTCACCGGTTCATCCCCGGACCCACAGCACCCTGTGTGAAGCTTTTTCAGGTAACTGCGCACCCCCAGTACGCAAATCAAAACAAGCACCAGGCAGATAATTGCCGTACTCCATCCTCCATCCATACCGCCTCAATCCCCCTTTCAAACCATCCCTGTCCACGCCGAAAGGGCCGCCCGCAAGGCAGTAGCGCTGCTGGTGTGGATGCGGGTTACGGGAATGCAATTCTTTTTGGCCTCTTGGGTTACGCTGATGACCATCTTGTGAGACACCGTGCTGATAAATAGAATCAGCAAGTCCGGTGTGCCCAACTTGCGCTTGAGAGAACCGCTTTCTTTGGTAAACACTTTGGCCTTACAGCCATGCTCCCGGCAAATCCCCTCATACTGGGCTGCCATCCGTTCGTTTCCGCCCACGATTACAACGCTCATAGTTTCCCTCTTTCCCATGGATTCTCGGTGGTTCTTGCAGCGTCTCCCCGTCTGAGAGGGAAACCCTTGAATTAGTTAAAGCTAACCATTGTCCCCCATTATTTTGATGGGAAAACAAATGGATTTGCTTTGATTAGTCTTAACTAACTAGTCCAATTGTACACGATTTTTTTCTTCCCGTCAAGGGTGGTTTCACTCTGCGAAAAAAAACTTTCTGAGGGCATTGGAGGGCTCCCTTGTATCTTTCGGGAAAAAATGGTATACTAACCGTAATGAAGCCCGTCCTGGGGACCGGGCAAAATACAGAGAATCGGAGGTAGATCCCATGAACTGCTACTATATCATCGGTTTGCGAGTGGACCACCGTCATGCCAATGCCCTGAATCTGCAAAAAGCTTTGACCGAGTTCGGCTGCAACATCAAGCTGCGGGTGGGTCTCCATGAAACCAGCGAGGAGTTTTGCTCCGATGACGGCGTCATCATGCTGCAGGCCTGCGGCGATCGGGAAACCATCAACCGTATGGTGGAATCCTTTAACGGATTGGAAGGCGTCAGCGCCAAATTGATGGATTTGAACTGACAGATTGCGAGATTTTCAAAAACTCCCCGGCAAACCCTGTGCCGGGGAGCTTTTTGACTTTGAAAAGGATTGTAACCATGACCACCCCTTTTTCCCAGAAAACTTTGGAATTTCTCTTTGAAAACCGCCTTCATGACAGCCGATCCTGGTTTGCCGAACATAAACGCGACTATCAGACTCTGGTCCTGGAACCTTTGCGGCAGCTGGTTCAGGAACTTTCTCCCACCATGCTGGAGCTGGATCCCCAGTTTCAAACGGAACCCAAAGTAGACAAGACCATCTGCCGCATTTGGCGGGATACCCGCTACACCAAGGATCCTTCCCTCTATCGGGATCACATGTGGATCATCTTCAAACGGGGCGGCAGAATGCACGGCACAGAATATCCCAGCATGTATTTTGAAATCAATCAGGACGGTTTTTCTTACGGCTGCGGTTTCTACCACGCTTCCACCGCCTTTATGAACACCCTTCGCGGACGGATTCTGGCAGGGGACCCAGAGTTTCAGGAAGCTCAAAAGGCCTTTCTCGGCCAAAAAACATTTCTCATGGAGGGAGATTGCTATAAACGGCCCCGTTTTGGCCACCGAACCCCGGAGGAACAGATCTGGCTGGAACGGCGCAATCTTTCCTTTACCAAGGACAGCCACGACTTTTCTCTCTTGTTTTCCCCGGAGCTGCCTTCCGCTCTTCTGGAAGGCTTCCGACTGCTGTTCCCCATTTATCGGTTCCTGGTGTCCACCGCGGAGGAAACCCTCCGAGCGGAAACGGAACAATCCTTATTACAGCGGTAATCCTCCCACAAGCGCAAAAAGGGACAGAAACCCCAGCCCTTCGGTTGTCTGGGTCTCTGTCCCTTTTTTCCACACTTTTCCAAGAAACATTGGAAAAGTTATCCGCGCTTTTTAAATTCTTCCAAATCGATCACTTTGCCCCCATGGAGACGGGATTCCTCCGCAGCCAGGGCAATAAAATGGCTTTCCATAGAGTGAGCCAAGGTGGTGGTGCGCTCGTTGGGTTCCTGGTCTTGGAGAAGCATCTCCAGGAAATCCGCAATGATCCCGCTGTCGCCGCCGCCGTGTCCCTTCAGGTCTTCCGTCAGCTGGCCTACATCGATCACTTCTTCTCCCTTGCCGAACTCCCGCACCCGGATCACGTTGGACTTCATGTCCCCTTCAATCTCGCCCAAAGTGCCCATGGCCTTAAAGTACCGGTAACAGTCTTCCGTAAAGGCACACATGGTAAAGCTGATGGTGGAACCGTCTTCCATGAGCAGGTTCGTCTGCTGATGATCCACCACATCGTTGTCGCAGTGGTAAACACACCGGCCATAGGGACCTTCCCGCAAAGCCTTGTAGGTGCTTTCCAGGGTATTCTCCACGCTGAGGATAGAACCTGCCCAGCCGGAACCGTGGAGGCGCCCTGTTTTAGGACTGGTGATATAGATTTTCTCTGCGTCAAAAACGCAGGAATCCTTGGCTTTGCAGCCGTCCAGGCAACGGAGGGCAGCTCCTTCCGGCGCCCGTTCGGGTTTGAACAGCTGGGTGCTGCCAAAGGAGGATACCGACTTGCATTTTTTCCCCAGCAGCCAGGTGAGAATGTCCATATCATGACAGGACTTCTGCAGGATCATGGGACTGGTCTCCTGAGAATTCCGCCAGTTGCCACGGACAAAGGAATGGGCCTGATGCCAGTATGCAACATTTTCGTTGGCACAGATGGTCACCACATCTCCGATTCTGCCGCTCTGGATCAACTCCTTCAGCTTGTTGTAGAAGGCCGTGTACCGGAGCACATGGCAGACAATGATCTTTCCAGGGCACTCCTGGGCCACCTGGAGGATCTCCTGGCATTTGGCCAGGTCAGGAGAGATGGGCTTTTCCATCAAAATGTGATAGCCTTTCCGCAAGGCGGGAATGGCATGGTCCACATGCTGCCGGTCCATGGTGGAAACCACCATTACGTCCGCCAGTTTCTCTTGCTCCAGCATCTCTTCCGCGCTGGAAAAACAGTGTTCCTCCGGAATGTTGTAGAGCTCCTTGGCCTTCTGCACCTTGGCCGGATCCAAGTCCGCTACGGCCACTACCTTCATTTTGTCCGGGAACAGCTTCTCCATGGAAGCATAGGTGCTGCCCCGATCGCCAAACCCTGCAATGGCAAAGGTTACAGGCGCTTTCATACGCAATCTTCCTTTCTTTGCTCGGATTTTCCCCGGTCTGGGGAGATAGGGAGAAAAAACGGGAAAGAGCAACCCCTTTCCCGTTCCCATTCTCTTTTCAGCGGCTTACGCCGTGACAATGGAGTCCGCCTTTTGCAGCTTCAACAGCTCCACAGCGTTCTCCCGCATCTTGTATTTCAAAATCTTGCCCGCAGCGTTCATGGGGAATTCATCCACGAAGGTCACATAACGAGGCACCTTGTGCTTGGCCATGTGATCCCGGACATAGGTCTTGATCTCCTCCTCATCGGAGGTTTCCCCTTCCTTGAGGATCACGCAGGCCATGATCTCTTCACCGTACTGCTCGTCGGGCACACCGATCACCTGCACGTCCCGAACCTTGGGATGGGTGTAGATGAAGTCTTCGATCTCCTTGGGGTAGATGTTCTCGCCGCCCCGGATAATCATGTCCTTGATCCGGCCGGTGATCTTGTAGTTGCCGTCAGGCGTCCGCCGGGCCAAGTCGCCGGTGTGGAGCCAGCCGTCCCGGTCAATGGCCGCAGCGGTGGCTTCGGGCATCTTGTAGTAACCCTTCATGATGTTGTACCCCTTGGCCACAAACTCGCCGTCCACATCGTCAGGCAGGTCTTCGCCGGTTTCCGGGTCCACGATCTTGCACTGGACGCCAAACATGGCTCCACCCACCGTGTTCACGCGCACGTCCAAAGAATCAGTGGTCTTGGACATGGTGCAGCCGGGAGAGGCTTCGGTCTGGCCGTAGGTAATGCAGATTTCGGACATGTGCATCTTGTCCACCACATCCTGCATCACCTTTACAGGACAGGGAGAGCCGGCCATAATACCCGTGCGCATGTGGGAGAAATCGGTCTTTTCAAAATCCGGGTGCTCCAGCATGGCAATAAACATGGTAGGCACACCGTGGAAAGCAGTGATCTGTTCCTGGTTGATGCAGTGCAGACCCTTTCTGGGCGAGAAGGCCGTGATGGGGCACATGGACGTGCCATGAGTCATGGCAGCAGTCATGGCAAGGACCATACCGAAGCAGTGGAACATGGGCACTTGGATCATCATCTTGTCCGCCGTAGAAAGATCCATACAGTCGCCGATGGCCTTGCCGTTGTTGACCACGTTGTAATGGGTCAGCATAACGCCCTTGGGGAATCCGGTGGTACCGGAGGTGTACTGCATGTTGCACACATCGTCCTTGTGGACCCGGCGGCGGCGCACTTCCACCTCCGTGGGAGGCACGGAGTCGCCCAATCCCAAAGCATGTTCCCAAGTGTAGCAGCCAGGCTGCTGACTGTCAATGGTGATGATGTTCCGCAGCACGGGAAGCCGCTTGCTGTGCAGCTTGCCGGGCAGGCACTCTTTCAGCTCGGGGCACAATTCCTTCATAATGCCCACATAATCGGAATCCTTAAAGCCATCGATCATCACCAAGGTGTGGGTGTCCGACTGGCGCAGCAGATACTCTGCCTCGTGAATCTTGTAAGCGGTGTTCACCGTCACCAGCACGGCGCCGATCTTGGTGGTGGCCCAGAAGGTGATGTACCACTGAGGCACGTTGGTGGCCCAAATGGCCACATGGTCTCCTTTCTTTACCCCCATGGCAATCAAGGCCCGGGCAAACTGGTCCACGTCGTCCCGGAACTGAGAATAGGTCCGGGTGTAATCCATCTCTGTATAGCGGAAGCAGAGCTGATCCGGGAATTCCTTGACCATCCGGTCCAACACATCGGGGAAGGTGGCGTCGATCAAGGTTTCCTTGGGCCACACATATTTGCCCGCATGACGGTTGTCGTCCTGCAATTCTCCTTCCTTCATGGAGAGACCGGAGAAATAATCGTGCATGTAATTGGCAAACTGGGGGAAAACAACGCCGGCATCGGAAAGCTCGTGAGCCCAGCGCTTGACCCATTCCAGGGAGATGTATCCGTCATAGCCCACGTCCACCAAAGCATCCAGCATTTCCTCAATGGGCAGATCACCTTCACCCATCAACCGGTACTGAACTTTGCCGTCCACCATGACGCTGTCCTTGACATGAACATATTTGATGTAGGAGCCCAGATGCTCCACAGTCTCCTTGGGGGATTCTCCTCCATACCGATACGGGTGGTGCATATCCCACAGGGCTGCCACAGAAGGAAGATTTACCTGGTCCAGCAGATTCCGCAGGCGGCGAGTATCAGAATAGACGCCGTTGGTTTCCACCAGCAAGCTGACCCCAAACCCCTGAGCGATAGTGCCTAGTAGCTTCAGGGCAGAGACTACAAATTCGTCGTCCACTTCGCCCTCAGGCTGGGGATACCGGTCCCCAAGCACCCGGATATAAGGGGTGCCCAGCTTTTTTGCAAGTACGATGTACTGGGTAACTTCCGAGACATTCTTGTCGAAGTCCTCTTTGTACTTCAGGCCGCAGCCGGAAGCCAAGCAGGGGATTTCCAGCCCTAGAGAGCGTAGTTTCTCCACGGTTTTGGGTAGCTGTTCATCGGTAAACGGCCGGGCGTTGACTGCGAAAATGTCTTCCCCTAGCCCGCGGACCTCAATGCCCCCAAAGCCCAGATCCTTGGCCATGGAATAAATGTCAACCCAGGAAAAATCTGGGCAGGCCAAAGTCGAAAAACTGATTTTCATGAAGAATACCACCTCGTTTGATAAATATACTTATAATTATACAATACTCCCCCTGCCGTAGCAAGGGGAGTATTGGTAAAAACAATCCGTCCGTTGTGGAAAAAAGATAGCTATTTTCCCGATACCTTTTTCTTTTCCCGTTTCTTTCTGGGTGGTGGGGGAGCATAGTAAAGCGTCCCCTGGCGCTCGGTCCGCACCAGCCGCAACCCGTAAAGCAAAGCGAAAATCAACAGGGCCAGGCAGCCAAACAGGCCATATACACTGGGTCCAACCACCAGGTAGGTGTTGCCTTGGGTAAAGTAAATGCCGGTGACTGCCATAGCGCTGATCCCGCTACGCATGAGCGCTCCGGGAATCACGCTGCCGGTCTTAAAGGTCAGATAGGAAATCACTACACCCAGCAGGGCATAGAATAAAAATCCTGTCACAAACCCCAACACCGGAGCACCGGGATACCCTGTGCCGTACAGATATCCATCCCCGTAAAGAGGCAGATACCATGCCGCCCAGATAACACTGGTCACCAAAGCGCTTTTGATCCCCGCAAACTTGTGAAACTGATTTTTCAGCTTGGGGAGCAAATAGCCGCGGAATCCCAATTCCTCCGCGAAGGTGGTGATGACGTTGATCAGGGGTCCCGCAATAATGGTCATCATGATCTGGGAGTACAGAGCGCCGATGGCCTGGTCTTCCTCCACCCCTGCATCCGCCATTCCCGACAAGAACGCCGAAGCCTTCATGTCGCAGCTGCCGGGAAATACGGCAAAAAACAGCAGACAGGTCAAACATACAAGAAACAGCGGGAAAAAGTAAGCGAACAGGTACCGACGGATATTCCCCCGCAGATGCAGGGCAATATACGCGTCGTCCAGGTCGTAACCTTCATCCCCCAGCTTGCGGCAAATGATCATGGCCAGGGTAGGAAGGAATGCCGCCACAGTCAGCACTACCCGGAAATTGCTATCTCCGTAATGCATCCCGTTGAACCAGGCGGCTCCATAGGCCACCCAGGCGACCAGGAACACGATTCCTAGGAAAATTGCCACTCTTTTCTTTTCATTCATTGGATTCTTTCGTCCTTTCTTAGGAAGCCGTTTTGACCTCCTGCCTTCCGCACCCCTTCTTCCGGTTCTCCGGCTCCATTACCTCTTATGGGTCCGGCCGATATCCTTGCGGTACATAGCCCCTTCAAAAGTGATCTTTTCCACCCCTGCATAGGCTTTGTCCAAGGCTTCCTCCAGGGTATCTCCCAAGGCTGTCACACCCAGCACACGGCCACCGTTGGTGAAGAACTTTCCGTCTTCCCATTTGGTTCCCGCATGGTAAACAGTGACCCCTTCTGCCTGGCCGTTTTCGTCCAGGCCGTGAATTTCCATTCCTTTTTTATAGCTGCCAGGATATCCCCCGCTGGCAATCACCACGCAGGCGCTGGCCTGCTCCTTCCACCGGACTTCCACCTGGGACAGGCGTTCTTCTGCCACCGCTTTTACGATCTCTGCAAAATCCGTATCCAGCCGGGGCAAAACCACCTGGGTTTCCGGATCCCCAAACCGAGAATTGTATTCGATCACCTTGGGACCCTGGGGAGTGAGCATCAGGCCAAAGTAGAGGCAGCCCTTAAAGGTGCGGCCTTCCCGATTCATGGCCTCCATGGTGGGAAGGAAGATCTTCTCCATGCACTCCTTGGCCACTTCTTCCGTGTAGAAGGGATTGGGGCTGATGGTGCCCATACCACCGGTATTGGGACCCTTGTCTCCGTCATAGGCCCGCTTGTGGTCCATGGAGGACACCATGGGCTTGAGCACCTTGCCGTCGGTAAAGGCCAGCACGGAAACTTCCGGACCCGTGAGGAATTCCTCCACCACCACCTGGCTGCCCGATTCTCCGAAGATTTTGTCCTCCATAATGGAATGCAGGGCATTTTTCGCCTCTTCCTCGTTCTGGGCGATCACTACCCCTTTTCCCAAGGCCAGGCCGTCCGCTTTCACCACAGCCGGATAGGTTCCCTGTTTCCGGATATACTCCAGAGCCTGGGCAGGATCGGAAAAGACTTCGTAGCCTGCCGTGGGAATTCCATACTGCTTCATCAGGTTTTTGGAGAACACCTTACTGCTTTCAATCTCCGCTGCCTTGGCATTGGGACCAAAGCAAGGGAACCCGGCTTCTTCCAGATAATCCACCATGCCAGCAGCCAGGGGATCGTCCGGCGCCACAAACACAAGGTCTACACCCTTCTCCCGGGCCAGGGCCAGCATGCCCTCTTTGTCCATGGCGCCCACGGAAGCACATTCTGCATCCCGGGAAATGCCGCCGTTGCCAGGGGCACAGTAAACCTTCTCCACCTGGGGACTTTCCTTCAACTTCCGCACAATGGCGTGCTCACGCCCGCCGCTGCCGATTACAAGAATCTTCATTCTTTTCTTCCTTTCCTTCCAGGGGTCTCATCTCCCCCGCCATGTTTCCAAACACCGCCTACGGGATTCCCCAAAGCCTTCGGATCGACCCTTACAGGTGATGCAGCAGTTCTGTCAATGTGTCGCAGCACAGATCCGCCTGAGCATTTCTGCCCTGGCCCCAGTGCACCAGGGCCCCATGCCAACCGGCCCTTTTGGCGCCTTTCAGGTCAGCGGCGGGATTGTCCCCCACCATCCAGATCAGGCTGGGAAAATGGGCCATCAATTCCGCTTTCCGGAACAGACGCACATCCGGTTTATTGAGCCCCACCTTTCCAGAAACCAAGCATCCCGTGAAAAAGGGCCGGAGATACAGCTTTTCCAACAGCTCCTCCAGTTCCGGAAAATTGTCGGAAAGCAGGTAATTTTTATAGCCTTTGTATGCACACAAAGCCAATACCGCCGAAGCATCGGGATACACCTGATACTTTCGGGGATCCAGAATCCGTTCCCGCACCGTGCGGGCAGCCTGCTCCCCCAGAGTCTCCGGCACGCCAAAGCTCCGGTAGGCGGCGGTAAATTTCCGGACCCGGTCTTCCCACCAGGCATCCCCCGTCACTGTGGGATCTCCGTCGGGATGCCAGGGAAACCCTTTGGCCAAAAAAGGCCGCAACTTCTCAAAGGTGATACCGTACTCCTGAGCAAAGGGAGCGGCCGCTTCCAGGACTGTCTGAGTCCACATGGGATAGGATCGGGTGAGGGTACCGTCGAAATCCCAAAAGATCGCTTTTCTCATCCGTTTCTTTCCCTTCCGTCAAAATCCCCCTGGGAAGACTTCTGTCTCCCCATCTCTTTTCTCAGTGATGGAACAGCCGGATCCCAGTGAAGGCCATGGCGATGTTGTACTTATCGCAGGTCTCAATCACGTGATCGTCCCGGATGGATCCACCAGGCTGGGCGATATACGCCACGCCGCTCTTGTGAGCCCGCTCGATATTGTCTCCAAAGGGGAAGAAAGCGTCACTACCCAAAGCCACACCGGTCATGGTATCCAGCCAAGCACGGCGCTCCTCCCGGGTAAAGACTTCCGGCTTCTCCGTGAAGAACTGCTCCCAGACACCATCCGCCAACACATCCATGTACTCGTCCCCGATGTACACGTCGATGGTGTTGTCCCGATCAGGGCGGCGGATTCCAGGCTTAAAGGGCAGGTTCAACACCTTGGGACACTGGCGCAGATACCAGTTGTCCGCCTTGTTGCCTGCCAAACGGGTGCAATGGACACGGCTCTGCTGACCGGCTCCCACGCCAATGGCCTGGCCATTTTTCACATAGCACACGGAATTGGACTGGGTGTACTTCAGGGTGATCAGGGAAACGATCAGATCCCGCTTGGCTTCGGGAGTGAGGTTTTTATTCTGGGTGGGCAGATTTTCCAGCAGACTCTCGTCAATCTTCAGCTCGTTTCTGCCCTGCTCAAAGGTGACACCGAACACGTCCTTGTGCTCCACCGGAGCGGGAACATACTCGGGATCGATCTGCACCACGTTGTAGCCGCCTTTGCGCTTTTGCTTCAGAATCTCCAGGGCCTCGTCGGTGTAGCCGGGAGCAATGACGCCGTCGGACACTTCCCGCTTGAGCAGCAGGGCAGTCTCCTTGTCGCACACGTCGGACAGCGCCGCCCAGTCCCCGTAAGAGGACATCCGGTCCGCACCACGGGCAGCAGCGTAAGCAGAGGCAATGGGAGAAAGCTCCAGATCGTCCACGAAATAGATCTTCTTCAAGGTGTCGGAAAGGGGCACGTACACAGCGGCGCCGGCAGGGCTGACGTGCTTAAAAGAAGCGGCGGCAGGCAGGCCGGTGGCAGCTTTCAGCTCTTTCACCAGCTGCCAGCTGTTCAGGGCGTCCAGAAAGTTGATATATCCGGGCTTGCCGTTTAAAACGGTGACGGGCAGCTGAGAGCCGTCCTTCATAAAAATACGAGAAGGCTTCTGGTTGGGGTTGCAGCCATATTTCAAAGCAAGTTCATTTGCCATGGTTCTTTCTTCCTTTCTGAAAAATCACTGATTCTTGTTGACGATCCGGGTTTCCGTCTCCCCGGTTCCGAGGTCGATATACCGGACAAACAGGGAAACTTTGTTGTCTCCGTTCAAGTTCTCCCACAGAGCGTCGGTAAACTCGTCGATGGTTCCCTCCACCTGCACGGGAGTGGGTTCCCCTTCATAGGAGGGGATGGGGTTGCCGTCACACTTGTAGGTGTGGATAAAGTGGCCCAAACCCACCTGGGGCTCGTACTCAAAGAAGAAACGCTGGGCTTGGTCCGGGTTGCCATCGGTGCTCTTCAAAATGGAGAGCTTGTAGGTAAAACCGCCTTCCTTCCGGCTGACGATGCCGGAGATGCGAGGGGTATAGTTGGGGCCATCGGGCTCGAAGGTGCGGGTGCGCAGGGCCTCCTCAAAGGTCTTGCCCTCGTTCATAAAGTCGTAGATGGTGTCGGTCTGATCTCCGTTGGTGACGATGGTGTGGTCTCCCAGCACCCGCACCGGGGCATAAATCACCAAAGAGGGATCCGAAAGCTTGGCCGGGTCGAAGGCCTGGGTGCGAATTCCCTCTCCCTCCTCCACAAAGACCCGGTTACGGCTGTTTTCACTGCGGCCCATGATGAAATAGGCGATCACGGCTTTGGCGCCGTCCTCGCTCTGTCCGATGACAATGCCCCGGCCGGGGTAGCTGTTCCCCGCCAGGTCCTGCTTGATATCCACTGGTTTCATATTGGATCTGCTCCTCTCTTTCCCTGATCAACCGGCAGGAGCCTTCCCTGCCGAATCCTTACTCCGCAATGTGTACCACGCCGTCTTTCACGGACAGCTTTCCCTGACAGAACAGAGAAACCGCCTGAGGCAGCAGGATCCACTCGGCTTCTTCCATCACCCGTTTTTGGAGGATCTCCGGGGTGTCCCCTTCCTTGACATCCACCGCTTTCTGGAGGATGATGGGGCCGCCGTCGCACACTTCATTGACAAAGTGCACCGTTGCACCGGTGACCTTCACGCCCCGGGCCAGCACCGCCTCATGGACGTGGAGCCCGTAATAGCCCTTCCCCCCGAAAGAGGGCAGCAGGGCCGGATGCACGTTGATGATCCGGTTCCGGAAAGCCTCCACAAAGTTGTCGCCGGTAATGGTCAAGAACCCTGCCAGAACCACCAGGTCCACCTGGCGCTCCCGAAGGGCGTCAATCAAAGCCTGGCTGTAGGTTTCCACCGAATCGTAATCCTTCCGGCGCAGGGTGATGGCTTCGATGCCAGCCTGTTTAGCCCGTTCCAACGCGTAAGCGTCCGGGCGGCTGGAGATGACTACCCGCAACTGGCCATTTTCAATCTGTCCGGCCCCCTGGGCGTCGATGAGCTTCTGGAGATTGGTGCCGCCGCCGGACACCAGAACGCCAATGTTCAGCACAGCACAACCCCCTCGTCTCCCTGGGTGACTTCACCCAGAACCAAAGCCTCTTCCCCAGCTTCCCGGAAAGCGTCCATGGCCTTCTGAGCCGTCTCTTTGGACACAGCCACACACAGGCCTACGCCCATATTGAAGGTGTTGAACATATCCCGTTCCGGAATGTTCCCGGTTTTCTGAATCAGGTCGAAAATGGGCAGCACCGGTACGGCCGCTTTTTCAATCTTGGCGGTGAGTCCCTCTTTCAGCATACGGGGAATGTTTTCATAGAAGCCGCCTCCGGTGATGTGGGAGATGGCCTTCACGTCTGCCGCAGCAATGGCGGCCAAGGCGGATTTCACATAGATCCGGGTGGGCGTCAGGAGCGTCTCGCCCAAGGTGGCGGAAAGCCCCTCATAGTGCTTTGCCAGAATCTCCTTGTTGGCCTCGTCGTCGGCACCGATACCGAACACCTTGCGCACCAGGGAGAAGCCGTTGGAATGGACACCAGAAGATTTGACCCCCAGCAGTACATCCCCCGCCTCCAGCCGGGAACCATCGATGATCTTCTCCTTGTCCACAATGCCCACGGTGAAACCTGCCAAATCGTAATCCTCCTCAGGCATCATGCCGGGATGCTCCGCGGTCTCTCCACCGATGAGGGCGCAGCCGGACTGAACACAGCCTTCCGCCACGCCTGCCACGATCTGGGCGATCTTCTCGGGGAAATTCTTCCCGCAGGCGATATAATCCAGGAAGAACAAGGGCTTGGCGCCGCAGCACACCACATCGTTGACGCACATGGCCACCGCGTCGATGCCGATGGTGTCATGCTTGTCCAGCAGCATGGCCACCTTCAGCTTGGTGCCCACACCGTCGGTACCGGAAACCAGCACAGGCTCCTTCATGCCGGAAAGCTCCGGCTGGAACAGGCCCCCAAAGCCACCGATGCCGGAAACCACCCCGGGGATCATGGTGCGCTTGACGTGTTTTTTCATCAGTTCAACGGACTCGTATCCCGCGGTGACATCCACGCCCGCGGCTTTATAGCTGTCGCTGTAGCTTTTCATGAAATGTATCACTCCTGAAACTTGTGATCCGGCCGGGTACCCCCGCCGGTCTGGAGAATGGCTTTTCCTTTTGCTTTTCCTGCTTACAGGGCCCAGTTGCCCTGGGTGAAAATCTTGATTGCTTTCCCATCCCGAGTGTAGCCGGTGATATCCAGTTCCTTGGACCCCACCATGAAATCCTCGTGGAGAATGGAATCGTTGATTCCCCGGGCTTTCAATTCCTCGTTGCTCATATTTTCAAAGCCGGGGATCACCTCGTTGAAACCCATGCCCAAAGCCACATGGCAGGCCGCGTTTTCATCGAACAGGGTGTTGTAGAACAGGATCCCCTCCTGATAGATGGGAGAATCCACCGGCACCAAAGCCAGCTCTCCCACCATGGCTGCCCCTTCGTCCATGGCGATCAGCTTTTCCAACAGGGCCTGTCCCTGCTCTGCCTTGCAGGAAACCGCCTTGCCGTTTTCAAAGGTGATGGAGAATTTGTCAATCAGGTTTCCCTGATAGGACAGGGGCATGGTGGAAACCAACGTGCCCTCACACCGGCCCCGCATGGGAGAGGTGAACACCTCCTCGGTGGGCATGTTGGGATTGTAGAAGGTGCCGTCGGGAAGGGTATCCCCGCCTCCATGCCACTGGGCTCCGGGAATCAGCCAGCACTTAAAGTTGGTCCCCTGAGGACTTTCATAGTGGAGGTAGTCCAGATCCAGGGCATTGAGCTTGTCGCAGTAAGCCTTGAGCCGACTGTTGTGGGCTGCCCATTCCCCTTGGGGATCGTTGTCTTCGGAAATCCGCACCGTCTTGAAAATGGCCTCCCACAGCTTCTCCACCGCTGCGCTGGAGCGCTCTCCGGGAAACACCTTTTTGGCCCATTTCTTGGAGGGCACCGCTACAATGGTCCACTGGTTCTTGTTGTCCATGGCGTCCCGATAGGGCTTAAAGGCCTTGCCCCGGGCAATACCGGCTTTCTGGAGCTTTTCCAGATTGACCCCCTTCAACCCATCCGGATCCGCGGAAGAAAGGTAGATCATAGCAGGCAGCGTGTCCACAAAATATTGCTGCTGGGCCTTTTCCCACTCTTCCACTCGGGAAAGCTGAGTCATGCTCTCATGCCGGTAACGGAGTTTTGTCACCGCCTGGTCGGTCCACTGGAGCATCACCCATTTTGCCCCGGCACGGTAGGCTTCTTCCGCCACCATTTCCGCAAACTCATGCTGCTCCACTTCCCCCTGAATCACACAGCCTTGGCCCTTTTTCAGCGCGATTCCCGTCTGTACTGCCAATTGGGCATACTTGCGAAGCATGGATTTCTTCATACAATGGTCCCCCTTTCCCGCCCCGGCGAGAAAAGGGGGCGGATCCCAATGATTTTCTGACCGTCTTACAGTTCGTTGACCTTTTCCTGGAGGGCGGCGTTCTTCTTCTGGACGCCCTCTGCCATATCCTGCTTCATCTGTGCCAGCTGGGACGCCAGCCCCTCGTCGGAGAGAGCCAGCATCTGACAAGCCAGAATGGCAGCATTGTCAGCCCCATCGATAGCCACCGTGGCCACCGGAATGCCCGAGGGCATCTGTACCGTAGCCAGCAGGGCATCCAGTCCGTCCAGCGTGGAGGACTTCACCGGAATGCCGATCACAGGCAAAGTGGTGTGAGCCGCCAGCACCCCTGCCAGGTGGGCTGCCTTCCCCGCCGCGGCAATAATGACTCCAAAACCGTTTTCCTTGGCGCTCTTCGAGAATTCCGCCGCCAAGTCCGGCGTGCGATGGGCGGACATGACCCGCACCTCCACCGGGATGCCAAAGGACTTCAGCCGCTTGATGGCCGGAGCCACCACAGGGAAGTCGCTGTCGCTGCCCATGATTACCGCTACTTTTTTGCTCATAAGGGTTCCTTCCTTTCTCCTGTCTCCAACGGAATTCCGCTGGAGAGTCATCCTGTTTTGGAGGGAAAATCCCTCCCCGGAAAGCAAGCGTTCCCGAAAACGGCGCCTCAGGCCCCGCCTTCAGGAAACGTTAAACTTCAGTTCCAAAACCAATTTGGCACTTCTTCAAATTTGAGGTAGACATGCTTCGCCCCCAGCTCCTGCTCCAGCAAAGGGATCACCCGATCGCTGAACGCCTGATAGTCTTCCTGGGAGGCAGTTCCGTAGAGCATCACATTTACAAAAACAATAGGGCCTTCCTGGCTTCCCCCAAACCACAGACGGCAGTTGTCTGAAAACTGGACCATCAAACTGCCTTCCGACTTTCCGTGGATCAAAGATATGGCTTGACCCAACTGGGTTTTCAGAGACTCTTCCTTTTGCTGGGACAGGGTTTCGCTCACCCGAACATCGATCAAAGGCATGGTTTTTCCCCCTTTCGTCTTTCCATACAGATGAAGTATACACTGAATCCGGAAAATGTGCAAGGTTTTCCCACGTTCCCCCAAAAAGAAAGGCCTTTCTCTCCCTTTTTTCCATAAAAAAACACTGTTCTGCCTTTTAAAAAGCAGAACAGCGCCCTCTCAGTTTCCTTCCTCCAGCCGAAGAAATGTCACATTGACTTCCCCATTTTCTCCGGTCAAGGATCCGGAATAGGTCAGGGAAAACGTGGTACCCCCTGGAGCCTGTATAATAAAGAATCCCGCTCCCCCCGCGCTGGATCCATTGGCTGTTGTGGCAAAATAGACGCCGCTTTCCAAATGGGGTGTCCCATTGTAGCTGGGCGTCACCTGTAAATATCCCGGTTGATCCAACGTAGCGGAAACCTTATAGGAAACTAGGTAGTTTCCCGGGGCCAATGTTACCGTTTGGCTGTTCGCCAACGTGATCTTTCCCGTGGGATCCTCCGCTTGGGGAAATAAATCGATCTGCTGTCCAGGAGTAAACAATCCCTGATAGTTGAAAAAGGAAGCGGCACTGTCTGGGGGAACAACACCCGTTGCACCTGTGGGACCTGTAGGCCCAGTGGCACCGGCAGGGCCTGTTGGCCCCGTGGGACCTGGATTACCTTGAGGGCCCGTGGCCCCTTGAGGTCCGGTGGGACCTGTGGCACCGGTAGCACCTGTGGGACCCGCGGCACCTCGGGGAAGAACAAAGTCCAGGATGGCGTTTTCCAGGGTCCCCACATTGGTTACAGATGCATCGCTTCCCGGATCTCCTGTTGTGACGGTCCCTATTTCTACCGTTCCCGCCACCCCGGTAGCACCTGCCACACCGGCAGGGCCTGTTGGCCCCGTGGGACCGGGATTACCTTGAGGGCCCGTGGCTCCTTGGGGTCCGGTAGGGCCTTCTGGCCCAGTGGGACCCGTTGCTCCTGTGGGACCGGGAATTCCGGAACACCGTGGGCAGCAACAAGGCTTTCCATACCAGATAATGCGGTCCACTGCCCTCACCCCCTTCCCTCCAGTGTACGCAGGCCTAGGGAAAAAGGTGACAAAGTGGCCTCCGGCAATTGCCGGAGGCCACTGGGTGCACATCCATTTTATTCGATATTTTCTCCCAAGGTACCCTGGCTCATTGCGGTCAGGTAAGCGTTGATAAAGCCGTCCAGGTCCCCGTCCATCACTGCGTTTACATTGCCGGTTTCATAACCGGTGCGGTGATCTTTTACCAGCGTATAGGGCATGAACACATAGGAGCGAATCTGGCTGCCCCAGGTGATTTCCTTTTGTTCTCCCTTGATATCGGAAATCTTTTCCAGGTTTTCCCGCTCTTTGATTTCCACCAACTTGGAAACCAACATCTTCATGGCCACTTCCCGGTTCTGATACTGACTCCGTTCCACCTGGCAGGAAACCACAATTCCTGTGGGAATATGGATCAAACGTACGGCAGAAGAGGTCTTATTGACCTTCTGGCCACCGGCACCGCTGGCACGGTACACTTCCATTTTGATATCTTCCGGGGGGATTTCCACGGTGTTGTCCATTTCCATTTCGGGCATCACTTCCAAGGAGGAGAAAGAGGTGTGTCGGCGGCCTGCCGCGTCAAAGGGGGAAACCCGCACCAACCGGTGTACCCCTGCCTCGCTCTTCAGGTAGCCGTACGCATTTTCCCCTTCCACCAAAATGGAGGCGCTTTTCAGCCCCGCCTCGTCTCCATCCAGATAGTCCAGGGTGGTCACCTTAAATCCATGACGCTCTGCCCACCGGTTGTACATGCGAAACAGCATTTCCGCCCAGTCCTGAGCCTCAGTGCCGCCGGATCCCGCGTGGAAGGTGAGGATGGCATTGTTGGCGTCGTATTCCCCGGTAAGCAACGTGGAAAGACGCATGGTTTCAATGTCCTGCCGGATTCCCTCCAGCTCCTGCTGCGCCTCGGGCAACAGGGAAAGATCCTCCGCTTCGTCTCCCATTTCAATCAGGGCCATGCAGTCCCCTGCCCGGCTCTGCAACTTTTGATAGGCCTCGTCCTTATCCTTCAAAGCGGCCATGCGCTGGGTAACCTTCTGGGCTTGCTCCATATTGTCCCAAAAGCCGGGCTCTGCGGACTTGTGCTCCAACATGTCCACTTCTTCCCGGAGTTTTTCCAGCCCCAGAGCGTCCCCCAAATCCTGGAGGGCCTTCTCCTGTTCTTCCAACTCCCGTTTCAATTCTTCAAATTGCAGCATAGCAACCTTTCCTTTATCTTCAAGATTCTCTCGCTATTATACTGGAAACAGGGAAAAAAGTAAACCGGTTTCTTGCGCTCTCCCTGCTTTCCTCCGGGATTTGCCTCAAAACCTTCTGAAATAAGCTTGCCCTGGAAGGGAAAAATATTAACAGACTGAAAATTCAGGGGGATTTCGTTGCGCTTTGAGAAAGAATCGTGTAAAATAGGAATAATCGAAATTGGAATCCTGTGAAAAAGGAATGGACCATTGTATGCTGGATTATACCGGAATCAAATGCCCCGTTTGCGGAGTTCCCTTCCGCTCCGGGGACGATATTGTGGTTTGCCCGGAGTGTGGAGCACCCTATCATCGGGCTTGTTATCAGGAAAAGGGCCAATGCATTTTTCAAGATCTCCACAAGGAGGGCAAGGAATGGACTCCGCCCCAGGCTGCCCAGCCTGACCCCAGCGCGGAAATCAAGGATCAGGAATGCCCTGTCTGCGGTACCCTAAACGCCCACAGTGCCCTGTTCTGCAATCGCTGCGGCGCCTCTCTGCGGGAACAGCCCTCTTCTCAAGGCACTCCGCCCCCTCCTCCTGCCTGGACCAGCGCGCCTCAGCAGCGCACCGGTTTTGGCGGCACTGTCCCCCCCTTCGCTTTCGATCCCATGGGGGGTGTTTCCCCGGCGGAAGAACTGGACACAGGGGTCACGTTCGGGGACGCCTCCAAATTGGTCAAGCAAAATACAGGCTACTATATGGCCGTGTTCCGCTATATGAAACACACCCGGCGCAATAAATTCAACTTCACCGCGTTTCTGTTTTCCGGAGCCTGGATGCTCTACCGGAAACAGTACAAATACGGGGCGATTGTTACAGGGATCATGTTTGCTCTGTATATTGCTTATCTTTGCGCCAGTATTTTTGTGGCCACCCCCCTTACCCTGGACCTGATGGAGCAGGTGGGAGCCGACATCACCCAAGGCATTGTTCTCACCAACGATCAGTTGATGGCCATTACGCAGATCATGATGGAAAAGCCGATCCTCTATTTTCAGCTTTCCCTGCCCACTCTGTGCCTGTTGATGATGCTGGGTGTGATGATCTTTGTAGGGGTCCGGGGCAACCGGATGTATATGCGGCACTGTATCCGCACTGCCCACGCTGTGAAATCTTCCGGCACCAGTGATATCTCCGCTGCTTTGGATGAAAAGGGCGGCGTCAACATTCCCATTGCGGTCTGCCTGCTGGTGTGCTATCTCATCATTGTCAATATTCCCCTTTGGCTGTAAAATTCCCAAAACGAAAAAGGAGACATTCCCATGAAAAAAGTGCGTAAAGCTGTGATCCCCGCCGCGGGCTTGGGAACCCGAGTACTGCCCGCCACCAAGGTCATGCCCAAAGAGATGCTTCCCATTGTGGACAAGCCTGCCATCCAGTATATTGTGGAGGAGGCTGCCGCTTCCGGCATTGAGGATATCTTGATCATCACCAACCGTGGCAAGGGACTTTTGGAGGATCACTTTGACCGGGCTCCCCAGTTGGAACAGCGGTTGTCCGGCGATCCCAGCAAAGAGGCTATTCTCAACGAAATTGTGGGGATCTCCAAACTGGCCAACATCTTCTATGTGCGCCAGAAGGAAACTCGCGGTCTGGGCCATGCCATCGGCTGCGCCAAGGAATTTGTGGGTGACGAGCCCTTTGCGGTCCTTTACGGAGACGACGTGATTCTGGGTGAGGATCCTGCCTGCGCCCAGCTCATCCGGGCCTACGACCAATTCGGCAGCGGCGTGGTAGGCGTCAAGGAGGTTTCTCCGGAAGTGATCGGCCGGTACTCCTCTCTGAAAGTGGAACCCATTCGGGACAATTATTTCCGTTGCACGGATATGATCGAAAAACCTAAAATGGGCCAGGAAATGTCCCTCTATTCCATTCTGGGCCGATGTGTTCTGCCTCCAGAGATCTTCGACATTTTGGAGCGTACTCCTCCCGGAGCCGGCGGGGAAATTCAGCTGACCGATGCCATGTGCACCCTGGCTCGCCGGGACGGGATGATCGCCGTGGACTTTACCGGCACCCGCTATGACATGGGCAACAAATTGGGCATCATGCAGGCCAGTGTGGAAGTAGCCCTGAACCATCCGGAAATCGGGAAGGATTTTCGGGCATACTTAAAGGAACTTTGCAAAACACTGTAACAGAAAACCGGCGGGGCTGGCGGAAGGGAAAACTTCTGCCGGCCCTTTTTCCAAAATAACTTTTCCCTTTGGGATGCAAGGAGAAAATTTCATGGAGTTGTGGGATCTTTACGATGAACATCGTCATTTGGTGGGAACCAATCATGTACGGGGGGAGGAGCTTCCAGACAATTGCTTTCACCTGGTGGTCCATGTTTGGATCCGGAATGCCAAGGGACAATACCTGATTTCCCAAAGAGCAGCTGACCGCCCCACGTACCCCCTGTTGTGGGAATGCGTGGGGGGCTCGGTTCTAAAAGGGGAAAACAGTCTGGAGGGCGCTCTGCGGGAGGTAAAAGAGGAAGTGGGAATAGAACTGGACGACCGTACCGGCAAAGTCCTCTTCACCAAAATCCGCAAAACAGTGGGACCACAGAAATACAACGATATCATGGACGTTTGGCTTTTCCCCTACGACGGGGCTGTTTCTCTAGAACAAGCCACCACTCGAGAGGTGGCCCAAACCCGATGGGCAAGCCGTCAAGACATACAGGAGCTCTGGGACAAGCAACTCATTGTTCCCAGTTTGGCGTACTTTTTCCACCTGGAAAACCTGTAAGATTCTTTATTCACCTGTAACATAAGGGTGTATCAACCCTCGTGTGGAGACGGGCTTTCTGCCTGTCCAGTTTTCAAAAAGGAGAGAATCACAATGCCTGAAATTTATTTTCCCAGTTGCAATTTTACCAAAGCCAGCCCGGAAGCGGCCAAGCGTCTGCGGGCCTACTTAAAAGAAAAAATGCCTGTGGCGGGATGCTGCCGTCTGGACAAAACCCCTTGGGAAGAGGGCAGCACCGCGCTGTATTTTTGTCAGGCCTGCCGGGAAACCCTGGAAGCCAAGCCTGAAAACCGTCTGGTTCTGGAAAACCTCTTCGTATGGTTGGACCGGCAGGAGGATTTCTCCTGGCCCGATTACAGCGGCCTGGAAGCCCATGTCCAGGATTGCTGGCGGGACCGGAACCATCCGGAAATCTTTGATGCGGTTCGCTCGGTTCTGAGCAAGATGGGGGTAACCGTGGTGGAGCTGTCGGAAAACCGGGAAAAATCCGTCTTCTGCGGCAACCTGCACTTCGAACCGAAACTTCCAGAAAACCTGGCTCTCCTCGAACAGTTCGCCGGCGTTCCCATGTACGAGTGGCCCCTGGAGGCACAAAAACAATGCATGGCCGAACAGGTGGCAAAGTACACCTGTCCCCTGACGGTTGCCTATTGTAACCGTTGCACCGCCGGAATCCTTCTGGGCGGCGGCAAGGGCGTTCATTTAATGGAGTTGGCCATGGGAACTTTCCAGGGATAAAACCGGGGAGAAAGGGAGATTTTCCTTGACTTTGACGGGATCTGTGGTATAATATTTCACGTTGACTTTTCGTTAGTCCCTAACGATTTTTCATCCTTGCTCCGGGACAAAACCATACTGCCCGGGGCCAAAAGACCAAAAGGAGGTGCAATACAAATGGCAGAGGGAAAGAACCTGTATGAGACCGTCATCGTGACTTCCGCCAAACTGGGCGAGGAGGGCAGTGCCGATCTCGTGAACAAGTTCAAGGCTCTCATCGCAGAGCACGGTACTGTTGAAAGTGTTGACGATTGGGGGAAGCGCCGCTTCGCCTATCCCATCCAGAAGCAGACCGAGGGTTACTACACCTTGATCAATTTCCAGAGCAATCCGGAATTTACCGCCGAGCTGGACAGACGGTATCAGATCACTGACGGCATCCTGCGCACCATCATCATCAAGCGTGATCCCCGTCATGTAGCTGCCCAGAAGCCTCAGAAAGCCCAAAAGGCCGAAGAGAAAAACATCGATGTGGAAGCCATCGCCGCAGAAGCTGTTGACGCTGTGGCCGACGGTTCCGCAGAGTGATTTTACGAAAGCGAGTGCCTTAAGTTATGCTGAATGTTGCCGCTATCGTGGGAAGGCTTGCTGCCGACCCGGAATTGAGACACACTTCCAGTGATGTGGCCGTCACTTCCTTTACCTTGGCTGTGGATCGCAACTACGGCCGGGCAGGCACTGAACGGCAAACAGACTGGATTGACGTGGTTGCTTGGCGTCAGACGGCGGAGTTTATTTGCAAATACTTCACCAAAGGCCGTTTGATGGCGGTTTCCGGTTCCATTCAGACCCGGAGCTATGAAGACCGCAATGGCAATAAGCGCAAGGCCGTGGAAATCGTGGCTAACGACGTGAGCTTTGTGGATTCCAAGCGGGACGGCAATTCCGGCGGCGGGGATTACGGTCAGGCGTACAGCCAGCCCAGTTCTCCTGCCCCTCAGCAGCGGCCTGCCGCTTTCAATGAACCTGCTCCCGCTTATTCTAGTGGTAGCAGCGAGGATTTTGAAGAGATCCTGGGAGACGACGATCTCCCCTTCTGAGGAAATACACCCGGAAGGAACCTCTTCGTGACAATTTTGTAAAGGAGGCTTTTTGGCTATGGCTGATAGACCCGAAAGAGAAGTCCGCCGCGGCGGGCGCAAGGGACGCAAAAAGGTTTGCAGTTTCTGCGTGGACAGAGCTGAGTTCATCGATTACAAGGATGTGGCCAAGCTTCGCCGTTTCATCTCCGAGAGAGGCAAGATCCTCCCCCGCCGTGTGACCGGCACCTGCGCCTATCACCAGCGTGCCCTGACGGTCGCCATCAAGCGTGCCCGTCATCTGGCTCTGCTCCCCTATACCAGCGACTGATTTTCCATGGAGAATTGGGAGGCTTTCCGTTTCGGCGGGAAGTCTCTTTTCTCTTTTCTCCCTGTTTGGACGGCGTGACGTCCGGAAAGGACTTCTATGAAATACTTCGATACCCATATTCACTTTTTTCCCGACAAATTGGCAGGCAAAGCCCTGCCCCATCTCCACGAGATCTGCCATTGCCCTTATTACAGCGATGGCACCCGGGCTGGCACTCTGAAAAATCTGGAGGAGTGGGGCTGTGAGGGAGGAATGGCCCTGCACATTGCCACCAACGCTCACCAGCAGACCTCCGTCAATAACTTTGCCCAGGAGTCCCAGCATGACAACATCTACTGTTTTGGCAGCGTATACCCCTACGCGGATAATGCCATTGAGGAGATGCATCGGATCAAGGAAATGGGGCTGTACGGTATTAAGCTCCATCCCGACTACCAGGAGTTTTTCATTGGGGATGAGGCCGCCCTGCCTATCTTTGCGGAGGCGGAGCGCCTGGGAATGCCCATTGCTTTCCACACTGGCCGGGATCCCTATTCTCCCAATCTGGTCCATTGTCCTCCGGATGTGCTGGGAAAGATTGCAGACCTGTTTCCCAAGCTGACCATTATTGCGGCTCACATGGGTGGCATGGATATGCCCCAGGAAGCGGCCAAGCACCTGGCAGGCAAGAAAAACGTGTACTTTGACACCGCCTTCGCCTCCCATTTTCTCAATGTGGCCCAGTTTTCTGAATTGATTCACCTTCATGGCGTGGACCGAGTTCTGTTTGCCACCGACTGCCCTTGGAGCACCATGCCCGACGAGAAAGCTTTGTTGGAAGCTGCCAACCTGACCCCGGCGGAGAAAGAACAGATTGCCTATCAAAATGCCCAAGAGCTTTTTGGCATCACCGTTTGACTTTTTTCCAAAAAGCAGGTAGAATATCACTAAGATTTCAATCTGCAAACTTTCTCCCGGAAGGAGCGCGCTATGAAGAAACTCTTGGTACTGATCTTGTTGGGGGCTTGTTGTTCCCTGTTTTCTGGCTGCTCCAGGCCGGATTCCTTGGAAATGGACCTTTCCCGAGGCTACGGGGAACACTTGAAACTGATTCACCTAAACGCCAGCACTTCCGAACGGGCAGAACGGATTCAGGCCTTCTATCAGGTCCTGGAGGAATCCGACGTGTTGGATAAGGATTTTTCCCTGTTCGCTTATTACCCCGACTATCTGTTGGAATTGACCAACAACGGGGAAACCACCACCGCCTTTGTGGATATCAACGGGGATCATGTGGACTTCTATTATGCGGACCAGGGAGACTCCCCTACCTTGTACCGGTCCCATTACAGCACCCAGGAATTCAAGTCTTTGATTCATCAGGTGTAACGCTCCATGTGAGGACACTTTGCCTGGAGGCTTCTCTCTAACAATGAAATAAACCGGCATCCCGGAAAGCGATAACCGCTCTGGAATGCCGGTTTTTTGTTTTTTACAAGATATCCTGGTTCCGCCTCCCCTGAGAATAACCCCTACCCGTTAAAGGATTCGCTTCAATGTTCCCCCGCAGGGACAACGATATCGCCTGGGGTCCTTCACCACCTGGGACATCCGGCGCCGGGGAAATTGCCTGCCGCATGTTTCACATACCAACAGGTATTTGACCGGGTCTTCCCGGAGACGCTCCTGCCCTTCTCCCTCTATCTGGACAGTGCGATGTATGAGGCAGCCCAGTGCTTCTCCTGCCCGGGCTGCGTAGGACTTCCACCGCTTTCCATGATTTTGACATCCATAGCAGGTGTGAAGCAACTCGTGAATCAGGGTGGTGCGCAATAATTCCCGGTTTTCCAACAGCCGGGTAGAAACCTGAATGGTAAATCGTCCCTCCCGGCTGATACAGCACCCCAGCCTCCGTTTTGCCCTGGTGTTGATCTGCACCTGAGGGTTCACCTGGGGAGACAAAGGGATACCTAGGGTCTTTAACTGGCTAGCCAGGTCTGCCATCATCTGATCCAATTCCGTCTGGGTGACGGGTCCCGGTTTCTCCTCTTCCACCGGAGCCGTTTTTTTCATGGTGTCTCCTCCCTTCCGCAAGCAAATCCTGTAGGACGTGGGATTCAGGGACCTGGTGACTGTCTCAGGTTCTCTGTCCCGTCACTTTCCACTTTTCCGTCCGGTACTCCACCAGAGAAATCAGATAGTTGATGGTCCAACCTACAGGCACTGCAAACCACACAAAGGCAATCCCAAAACGAGGCGCTAAGGTCACCGCCAAAATCACCCGCAAACTCAAGTTGGCCAGGTTGGCAATGGTGAACATTTTCATATCCCCAGCCCCGCGAAGAACGCCGTCTGTGACCATTTTTAAGCCGATCATCCCGTAAAACCAACCCATAAACCGCACACAGGAAATACCTGTGTCAAAAGCCAGAGAGGAGCCTCCCTCCTCCATAAACAGGGAAATCAACGGCCGGGACAGCAGCTCCGCTGCAATGCAGATCACAACCGCAAAGGCAAGGATTATTCCGTAACTGGAACGGTATCCCTTCTTTACCCGGTCAAACTCCCCGGCTCCGATATTCTGGGCCGTATAGGAGGAAATGGCGTTCCCCATGGCTGCCATGGGAACGATACACAGGCTTTCAATGCGCATGGCTGCGGAATAGCCGGCCAGCATTTCTGAACCAAAGCTGTTGACCACCGACTGAACCAGCATCATTCCAATGGAAACGGTGGACTGCTGCAAAATGGACGGCAGGGCCACCCGCGTCATATTTCGCAGCTCCGTCACAGAAAAAATGCCCTCTTGCTTTCCTTCGTAACTTCTCAGCTCCCGCAGGAAGATCATAAAAGAAATGACAGCGGAAACCCCTTGGGCAATGAGGGTGGCCCACGCTACTCCTGCCACCCCCAGGTGCATTGCCGTCACCATGTACACATCCAGCACCACATTGAGCACTGAGGAAAAAATCAACAGGTACAGCGGAATTCTGGACCTTCCCAAGGCGTTAAACATGGACGACAACACATTGTACATGAACAGAAAGGGAAGCCCCAGAAAATAGATGTTCAAATAGGTGACTGCTTGGTCCATTATATTTTCAGGGGTCCGCAACAGAACCATAATCTGCTGACTAAACAACAGTCCTACCCCACCCAGCAGAATGCTGATCCCCAAAAAGGCCAGCAACGCCGTGGATACGGACCGTTTCATCCGGGGATAGTCACGGCGGCCAAAGGTCTGACTGGTAATCACAGAGGCTCCCACACCCCCACCTATGGCAATGGAAATAAACACATTGGTCAGAGAATAGGAGGCGCCTACTGCCGCCAATGCGTCTTCTCCTACAAACCGTCCCACAATCACAGAATCGGCCATGGTATAAAGCTGCTGGAAGAAATTCCCCAGCATCATAGGCAGGGCAAAAATCAGCAGGGCGCTGACTGGCCTCTTTCGAATCAAATACTCTTTTTCCATACAATCACCCATCCTTGATGAATTCATTCCGTGGCCTCCGCAGGCTATCTCGAACAGGCGATGGCGCCCGATCTGGAAAGAACCAGAGAGCCGGATTTTCCCTGGACTCCGAATCCGCAAGAAAAAAAGAACCGGAGCAAAGCAGGCTTTGCTCCGGAATGGTGGACCATCAGGGACTTGAACCCCGGACCGACCGGTTATGAGCCGGCTGCTCTAACCAACTGAGCTAATGGTCCGCACCAAAAGCCGCCTACTTGGGCAACGGCGGCATCGTTCCGCGCTTTCCTCCCATCCCACAGAAAGGGCTCCCAGGGATCCATAGGAAACGCTGGCATGTTCATACCGTTTCACGGGGTTTGATACAAACCCGTAACGTATCAAATGATATCATATTTGAATCCATTTGGCAAGAGCTTCTTTCCTGCAAAAAGGTTTACAAGTAGGACATAAAAAATCCCCATTTTGTTCAGGTGTTTCCTTTATGATAAAATAGAAAAAGAAAGAGACATCCCCAATTTCCATGAAAGGAGGTACCCATGAAACGCATTTACCTTATTACGGGAGCTGGCGGCTTCCTGGGGAATACCGTTGCCCGCCACATCTCCCTGCAACCTGGAGATGAAATCAGGGCCCTGCTTCTTCCTAAAGAATCTTCTAAAAGCTTGGAAGGCATCCCTTGTTCCATTTACCGAGGTGATATCACTCAGAAAGAAAGTTTAACTTCTTTCTTCCAGGTGCCAGCCGGTTTCCAGATCATTGTTATCCACTGCGCGGCGGTGGTGTCCATAGGGTCCCGATTTGACGAATCTGTCTTCCGCGTCAATGTGCTGGGAACTGAAAACGTGGGAGAACTTTGCCAGAAAGTGGGCGGAACACTGATCTATGTGAGCAGCGTCCACGCCATCCAGGAAGGTCCTGAAGGAACCATAATCCGGGAAACCAAGAACTTCGATCCCGAACAAGTTCAGGGATTCTATGCAAAATCTAAGGCTCTAGCGGCCCAAGCAATTCTCCGCCAGGTAGAGCAAACTGGCTTGCGAGCCTGCATTGTCCATCCCTCTGGATTGATTGGACCGGGAGACTACGGAAACACGCACATGACCCACTTGATTCTCCAAGCCATGGAAGGACATCTTCCTGCTATTGTCAAGGGAGGATATGACTTTGTAGATGTGCGGGATGTGGCAATGGGAATTCTCTCTGCCGTTGACCGAGGAAAATCTGGAGAAACTTATCTTCTGACAAACCGATATGCCACCATTTCTCAAGTGGTGGATCTGGTAGCCCGCACTGTCAAAAGGCGGAAAATCCGAACAGTAATTCCTCTGTGGACAGCAAAATTAACAGCTCCTGTTATGGAAACCTACTCCCGCTGGAGGAAAACCGTCCCTTTATTTACAGGCTATTCCCTCTACACCCTGCAATCCAATTCCAACTTCTCCCATGAGAAGGCAGACCAAGAATTGGGATACCGGAACCGGCCTTTAGAAGTGACAATTCGGGACACTGTCACCTGGTTAAAACGATCTCACCGCTTCTCAAAGCAAAACTGGAAAACCGTATATTCTCTTAGCACCGCTAATAACTGACAAAAAACCGGTAAATGCTAAACATTTACCGGTTTTCTCGTGGCTCCCCCAGTTGGACTCGAACCAACGACACCGCGGTTA